>ENA-UOTX01000689-UOTX01000689.1-compost-metagenome-genome-assembly--contig:-NODE-689-length-33185-cov-17.609792_pt1 | contig 33185 bp, 22 predicted proteins | sample MGYA00238143_ERZ746982 | MGnify/ENA primary metagenome ERZ746982 (study PRJEB28758, sample SAMN06268862) | compost metagenome | isolation source: single cell | place: USA: California, Emeryville, Joint... | reverse complement strand
AAATACAACCTGAGCGGAAGCTTTTTTCGAAAAGAATTTTAATTAAAGAGACAGCCACCCCTTGGAATATTCAATTTGTCCGATTCAAATTTACTATTTTAAGAAATATAGCCTTTTGCCTTGAATTAAAATTCGAAGATTCTTAGATTTTTCGGATATTTTGTCGGAATTACGGCAGCGATGTCGTTTACGTATTTTTCAAAAGCCGTGCATATTTTTTTAGGATCCGCTGCTAATTCTATCTAGAGCATGCTATTTGTAAATTCAATAAAGATTGCCACGCCAATTGCTTATATATTTTAGTACTCCAAGCGACCTTCCGTGAATCTAGACTACGGATGGTTCTAATGCATAAAAGAGCGATGAATTTCGAAATTTTCCAAAAAGTTAGTTTTTACTGGCGTATTGCCGTCATAATAATACGCAATGATTTCATTTTTTGTTCCCATCAGTAAAGAATTAATTGATTGTAGTCCCTTCGAAAGTTCCTAATTCAATTTTCAGAATAATATATCCCAGAAATCGGATTAAATTAACAAAAGAGAGAATCTACCCATTTACTGAGATTGAACATTGTGATCCTTAAGAACATGACGAAGAACTTCCTTTTCTCTCGAACAATAAGAAAAACAGATTCTTCCTATTTAATGTCCTGAGAATTACGAAATTATAATAACAAATCCCAAAAAGTCAGACTCATAAAATCTAAAATGAACGTCCTAAACATTGAAAATAATTTCGCAGAATATGGGAAATGGAACGCTATCAAAGAGATTGGAGAAGGTGCGTCTTCCAGGTAACACAACATTCTTTATAGATTTCCTTGAACTCAAACATTTTAGAGTATATTTGGCTTCTGATGAGAAAAGCAGCGAGAAAGTCGCTATCAAAGTGTTCGATCTGGACGACCGGAGCCGCAATTGGCTCTCCATTGCAATGAATAACGAAGCTAGATTGCTGAGAGGAATAAACCATCCAAACGTCATTGAAATAAAGGATCACTATACGCTCCTTAAATCCAGTGGCTCTGACCGCAGATCCAATGACGTTGGAGTTATTATTTTGGAATACGCTCAGCAAGGAGAGCTCTTTGACTTGCTGAAGGAGCTGACTTATTTCCCTGTAGAATTAGCTCGCACTTATTTCAAACAAATAATCAGTGCTTTGCAATATCTGCACAAAAGAGATATCGTCCATAGAGATATCAAAGCGGAAAATCTCCTCATTGATAGGGATTTCAACCTTAAATTAGCTGACTTTGGCTATGCGGGTATAGATAACGGAAACGTCTTCACAACACCAATCGGAACGTCAATATATTTTGCTCCGGAGATTCACGAGGGCAAGTCATATTCTGCAAAGCAAGCTGATTTATTCGCTGCTGGCATGATTCTTTTCCTTATGGTCGTAGGCCATATGCCGTTTTCTCAGGCTGATCAAAAAGACAGAGTATATAACTTGAGGAGACAAGACGAATTTGAACAATTCTGGAAGTTTCACAGACAGATAAGTGTCAAATTTGGCAACAATGCTGAGTTTCCAGAGAGTTTCAAGAAGCTGATGTGGGAAATGTTTGATCCGAATCCAGACCAAAGACCATCAATTATGTCCATTTTAGCTCATGAGTTTATGAAAGGAAAGGAGTTTTCGTCTTTGGAGATAGGAGCGCTGTTTGAAGCACTCAGAGGCCAAAACAATTGAGACTTGTACAAATTTGAATAAATTTTTCATGCGATTTTTCAATATAAACAACTCATCAGGTTGTTTTCGGTTTCGTTTCGAAATTTTAATTAATTTTGTATTTGTGAGAATGCGACTCACACTTTTATATTTTTTCACATTGAGAGCCCAAGTGAAGTGTTTAAAAGGACACGCAAAGATAAATCGTTTTTTATGACTTGTTCGGGGGTAGTTAAGCAGAAAAATTGAGATATAGTTAGGGGTCTGTTCGTGTTCGAATCAGAGACATGTACAAATCTTCGAATCTAAATCTTAAATACCTTTACATTTTTTTTATGATCCACTGGATTGACGGGCCCTTATTAGTTAAAGTTCCCTTATAATTGAATTCTTGTAAGCAAAATAATAATGAACTCATGCTGATGCTTTTGGTATGAATTTTTATTTGCTCCTTTATTATTCATTTCGTTTTCAGATTGGACGAATGCATCACGATATGCAGAAAATAATGAAGACTAGAATATTATCGCTGTAATATTTAGTTCTAAAATTGTTATTCATTGTGATTCATGATAATTCTCCCAAATTGTTTCTTCTTGTGGCTACTTTCTCCCCATGTGATTCTTGACTCTGATTCTTTCTCAAATAAAGCACACAGACATAGCAGGATCTAAGAAGAAATCGGGTTAGCTTTATTAATCACACACAAGTGTAAATTTACTTCCGTCTGAGGTTTTTCCAGTATAAAGCTTTTTTCCAGTCTTGAAGTCCAAGAGTGCTGCCGTTTTGTCATATGAAGCAGTCGCGAGCATATCACCGCTTGGACTCCACCTCACACAATTGATTTGATCTAACGGATAACAATTAGATGTCAGAAATCATTTATTAAACAAAAAATAGTACTTGTGTGAATGTCATCAAAAGTTTGGACAACCTGTGACATTCGTTTGTCAAATATTCTCACCTTCTTATCCTCACTAGCTGCAGCCAACAGAGTACCATCGCTCTGACATACATCAATCCAGTAAGCCATGCCTAAAAGATATGAATATCAAATCAAACAGGGATCATCCAAAATACACAAGTTCGAAATTTAAAATTATATAGCTAATCTTCTTTTTCCAATTTTAGGAAGAAGAAGAATAAAAATCAAAATCAAAATCTGCTGGTTTACCTCTTGAATCAACTCTAACCTGACTCTTCAAAATGAGATCTTTCTTCTCAACATCTAGGATATTGAGGAGTTTCTCATCATACTTGACAAATAATAATGGTTCATCAGGATTAGTGCTCCACCTGCAGCGTCCTACAAAATCTAAAGAGCAATTATTAAAAGGAAAGAGAATTTTAAGATTCTGTCAAGAAATTATTTAAGAAGAGATATGCCTGATCATGGCCGAATAAGAAAGTTGAAAATTATAGAGATTGAAAAATCTTCACTTACCATCTTCGTTTTTCATCTCCATTTTCAAGTGGAAGTGATAACTATTGGTGCTCAAATCAGATATTAAGCACACCCCATACTTGTCAATGGTTGCTACAGTCTCCCCATTAGGATTGAAATCAAGACTGGTGATATAGTTGTCTAGATATAAATATATAAAAATGAGTCGACAGTGAGAAATAAATTTATTAGTAAACTACATTTTCTAGTACTATATTGGGCGTGCCATCTCGATTTTCGGATGAGTTTTACAATACAATCGGACTTCCATGTGTCAAAACTGTATAGCTGGTAAGCTATCTTCCCTCTAACACACATTGCTCCAAGAAAGCTCCTTCGTGGGTTATATGCCACATCTCCATTACCAGTTACTAGAAAGGAGAAAATATGATATAGATTTAATTAATTAATGAAAATCCCACTTCCAGAGACTTCCTCGAACGAATATATTTTCTTAGTTTGCCCTTTTCGTGAAGCATCGAACACTTCTAGATTAGCGGATTTGTACTCGTTGTGGTGAACAGAAACAAGAAGTCCCGGATTGGCAATCTCTTTCACGTGAGTCCAGCTGTACACTTAATATATTGTGATTGAATTTTGAATCAGAAATGGAAAAGCTGAAATATACCATCAGTCTTGTTGAGTTTCGCTCCATCGAAATTAGTAAATTCTTGCTTCGTTTCGAGTTCAGCAATATTAATCTTATTATCCATCCATGAGGACCAGGCGAGTAGCTTCGGCTGTGAAGGGATGTTTTCTATTTCAAAAGGGTCCATGGCAGATTACGACAAAAAATAGAATACCAAGGATTGTTAATGATTTCTCTAGAGAGCCTCCAAGCGTTTCAACTTGCAATTGCTTTGATTCCTCGTCGACGAGATTGAATGAATCCGCTTTTTCATTGTATGTTGGAAGCATTTTTCTTATCTTCTGTTGATTGTTTTGTTGATTTGAGAATGAATAAATTTTATTCCTTAATTTAGTAATCAATCAACTTTTCAATAACCTCAACTCGGTAACTTTCTGAAGTCTTAATTTGTCACGTGAACTGAGATATTGCTAACTCTGAGCAAATTTTTTATTCAGAGGCATAATTGTTGAAACTTAGTCCATCTCTTTTAAAGCTATTCCTCGAAAGTCGAAAACGAGCGACAGTAAAAGAGATATAACAGCATTTCAAGCGGACTTTTTGAATTATCCCTCTCTGCCTAGAGTATCTTAGGGAAATTATTGGCATATATGAGAATTTCTCAAAGATTTCTTGAAATAACTCTTTTATTCAAGCTTGTTTAGGTCACTTGAATAAGAAAAACCTACTAAAAACACAAATTTTTGTTTGATGTAGTGTGAGGATTTTGAAGTTTCATAAAATCGTTTTCTCTCTTCGTATCGTGTTTAGTTAAAATAAAAAAAGTAACCACAAAATGGCATTCCTAACTTTGTAGAAATGGAAATTTCAGAGACAGTTGGATGTTTGAAAATTTTCTCAATTGTGTATTTATATTCAACTCACATCGGAAGTTAGGAGTCTGTTTATGTTTATTCAGTATTGGTAATAAAATCATCATTGAATGAATATTTATTTGATAGTGTTAAATTTTTTCGGTTTGTGGCCTCATTACTTTGGGTCCTGAGACTATAATACTTAGGTCCGTATTCTAATTAGAGACGAGAGCACTTGCTTAAATACAGATCTACGGAGGAAACGAAAAAAATTTGCGCAGTTTCAAATAAATATATATATAGCTAATTTGATTCCTTTCAGTGATGTTTTTCGAGCTCAACCTTTTTCACATACTCGATCAGTAAGGTCTAGCAAATCAAGACTAGGCATTAATATAAATTCAGTCACTGTCATGCATTAAAATCGTCAAAAGACATTTCTTTCCAAAATCAAAAAATCATTCCTTATGAATCATATTCAACATGCCTGGGAAACCTTCCAAAAGATGACTTTCAAAAAGTTGAATTCAAACACCAATTAATTTGTTTTTAAATGATCTCTCGAATCAAAAAGCCAATATGAAACCATAAAATAAAGATTATGAAAGACTTTAAATGCAAAGAAACCTCTATCTTCAGCACTTCATTTCATTCAAAACCCAATTGCAGGAAGTTTACAAAAATGCATTGCAAGTGCTCCTAAACCAACTATACCAGCTATGATCAAAAAGACCACCGCCAGTGGTATTGCCAAGGCTATTAAAGGAACACTAAGCATGCCCAAAAAGAAGAGTAATATGAAGAGGCAAACATTTGGTCTGCTGCCATGTTCAATTTTGTCGAAACAGTATAGGAATGCAGGCCACCCAAGACAATATAGCACAATCGCGAAAGGCAGCAACGCACACATCACCGTTCCCATCACTATTTGAAGGATAAAGAACAGAATGCACTTGCATGCTCCCTGTTGCCTTCTTTCTCCTAGTATTGCTTCCGCTAATTTACGATATTAAAGCTGTTTTCAAGAGAACCTATTCTTACCAACTTGCTCAACATGATGTTTGCATGTGGGAGCGTGTCCTTCCTGTTTGCTTACGAGACATATCCAGCACCATTCTGATTTACATACACTTTGAACGGTTAATGGCAAAAAATTTTAGCTTTTTCTTTACTAACAGGTGATATGATCACATCCTTCGATTTTCATCACTCTTATTTTACATTGCGGGCAAAGTTTGACGTTTTCCTTTTGGGGATCGTTTTTCAATTCTTCCTCGAGGAACTAAAGATTTCGTTTGAACAAGCTGTAGGGTATGGTTTGGATCGTTTACCTGCTCGCATGTATAATTTGGATGCCATTCAGCCCCGCAATTAAAGCAAACCTCACCTCCGCATTCACAGATTAAATGAGGATTTTCCGTTGACCCTTCTAAAAATTTGTCGCAGTCCTTGCCGACACATCTTCGCAAATTCGGTGAAATAAATTGCTTGGCGTAGAGGTAGGCTTGGCCTAATTCTTTAGAGAGACCATTGATGAAATCCTCGGTGATCTCGTTGTCACAGCCGTCGTAAGGACACATGAGTTTTCGGATCTGATAATATAAGGATTATGAAACAATTGAGTTTTTTACTCTTTTCTCTTGAATCATTTGACGGACGAAGCTTTCGAAGCAGGCTCTGCAGAAATCATGATCGCAAGGCAATGGCATCTTTTGGACGATATGTACGGACTGGAAGCAGATCTGGCAGTCAAATGTCCTTCCTGGTTTGAGATTCATGTCTTTTTGAGGCAGTTTCTGGGTCTAATTTGGGTTAGTACATAGATTTTCAAGAAGGAAACTGGAGTTCATACCATTGCACTATTGTTTTGGTGCTCTACAATCGAATTGGTGATAGTTTTTGGCTGCTTTGATTCTCGATCATCTACTGTGACTAAAATGTTCTCCGTCTAAATTGATGTGAAGGTAATTTCGATGGCCAGAAAGTTGTTTTTACGTCCTGAGGAAATTTGTTTAATAGTCCTTGCTCGAGGTCGTAGCTGTTGTTCATTTTAAGAGGCAATAAAAGGTGGTCTTGGATGGTTTTGAACTTGAGTATTTAATTTAATACTCTTGATTTGGTTTGATGATTCTGATCAGTGTCTTCGGACCTTATATATCGTATTATTTTCTCATATCATGAAGGAGTTCTCAATGCAAGTTAAACAATTTGTTAAGCAATCTCAGACATCTATAAAAAGTTGTTTCTTGAAGCTTCGTTTTTATTGAACAATACCTCGTAGCGAGCGTGCGTGTTTGTTTTAATAATATGAGCTTATTACCCGAGAAAACACAACTAAAATGCGGACTGCCAACATATAATTAACCCTTTTTAAGGAAATTTGAATTCCTTAAAGTGAAACTTAGTTTATTTTCTTGTGAGGATTTTTTCATTTTTAACGATCTCTCTGTGAAAAAAATTTCTTTACAAATTTATGGCTTGCGTCCTGGGTTTTCCAGAACATAACGAAACAAAGTAAAAATCACTTCTCATCGTTATAAAACCGATATTCCATCGGAATTGTTATGAAAAATTACGAATTTTCAGAAACAAACCTTGAAGTAGTCCTATGCATTAACCTTATATTAGCAGCAGGGGCCCTTGTCCTTACTAACCTGTTGTGGCTTGAGCTGATCATTCTCAGGTTTAATTACCGGCTCCGCTAATGCCTGCTCCTCTTTCGCCTTTAGCATCTGACTAGCTAAATCATAAAATCCGTCAGCCACTCCTAGTCCAGTCTTCGCAGACACTTCATAAAAATTCAAGCCAAGGCTCGAAGCAACTTGATACCCTTCGTCATAGCTGACAACCCTTTTATCTTCCATTTCTGCTTTGTTACCAAGCAGAACCAATTTAGACTCTCTCGCCTCCTGCCTTATGCAAGAAACCCATTTCTCGATTTCCTCGAAGCTTTCCCTGCTGGTGACATCGTAGATGATCGCAGCTCCATGAGCCTTTCTGTAATAGGCTGCAGTAATTGTTCTAAATCTTTCTTGGCCTGCGGTATCCCACATCTGGAGTTTGACACCTTTCCCTTCAATTTCCAATCTTTTGATCTTAAAATCGACTCCTATTGTGCACATTTGTTGTCCCCGAAATACGCCGTCAACGTATTGCTCGAGCATGCTGGATTTTCCGACTCCAGCTCCTCCAAGGACCACAATTTTGAAGAGGTGTTCTGGCTTTGAGTCAGCTTGGTTGTAAACAGGCATGGTAACGATTTCGATAATATATAGTTAAGGGCCTTCTGGATGAAATTTGCTGATTATTATTGTTTTTCAGTTAAATAGACTACCACCTAAAACATTTTCATACCGTAAGTAGTCCTTAGCAAATTTGATAATACCGTTAATTGAGATTGCGCTTGATACCGTATGTGTACTATGAATCATTCTAAAGAGATGCTGAAGTGGGATTTAGAAGTTGAATATGACACAACACTATTTTCGTTTGCTCTTTCTCTAATTTTACAAGCTGATTTTGTTGATATTGATTCTTTGTGGAAGCAAGCTCAGGAAGTCTGTGGGTTTAATAGAGCAAATTTGTCATGCATCCGATGAGTGGAAAAAATTGCTGAACTTCAAAGTTCTTGAAGAACTTTAGTAAAACTCATGCCACTGATAGAAAAAAAAAGCCTTAATCATGAAAATAAGTTGTTTATTTATATTACAACAAAGAAAAGCAAGCATAAATTCGTTGTAAAATGAGCGGCGAGGGGAATAGTTTCCTATATACAACCAAGCAGAGCATTTCTAAGGCATTAGAAATTGAGAGTTGCAAATTTTCACAACAGTGAACTATTTCCTTAACAATATTAAAAGCCTCAAATGTTAACGACTCGCTTCTTTCTTGGCTTAGAGAGAGAGGGAAAATCTATGGAATTTTGAAACTTGTATTAATATGTACTTTCGAAAAAACCAAAATGGACTCTTTTCTGAACATTTATCAACAATGAGCAAACACCTAAGCAGGTTCAGGAAGCACATCTCACAGAACAGAGGGCAGCAAAGCACGAGCCAGCTAATACTTTTTTTAATTCATTCTTTCAAAGAATCTTAATATTCTCTCTGGCATGGATACACATTTTTTGTGATACCGTATTGTTGCGATTTATTTATTTCTATTCAAATAGCTGCTATTCTCTTTGAATATAAGAGATTCCAAAGGAGCACTCTTGAAAAATTCAATGCTTCTTATTGAACATTATTCTTCTTAAATTTTCTCTGTTCATATGCTACTCCATACGGTTTTCTGAGGCCTTGGATAAATCATGAAGTTTCGAGCAAGAACTGATATTGTCAGGCTGCGCATCTAAAATGAAACTACCAAGCAGCTGAAGCTTCATTAGCCAGGATAAACTACGCAGAGATCTTTGATTCGTTCTCTTACTGGATCTTCACATCATTAACTACTCAATTGTTTATATTCATATCTTTGATTCGCCTTTGAAATAGTATTTCATAAACCCAATTATCTTTTAATTGTATGAAGTTTAAAACCGATATTCAGCCTTCTCTCATCCCTTCAGGACTCAAAGACGTTACGAAAGTCTTAGATTGGTTTCTGATGACGGAGACTCATGTCTGTAGGAAACAGTTTTGAAAACAGACATCCAAACCTATACGAGCCAAACACTCAATGCACATTTGACCTCTTTCGAAAACCTCCAAGCGCAGCTAATATTCTCTTAATCAAAGCTCTGCTCCAAACTCTGTACTACCCGCCCTTCCATGGTTTTAATAGAAGACTTTGTGATTTAGCAACAAAATCACCTATGCAACTGAAAAATCGACAACATTACAACTGCTATCTATTGCAAACCTTGGAGTCACCTGATTTAGAGAAGCTGATAAAGGATGTGCTCTCTGACATCAAACGCAATGCTTGCTACTTGAAAGAACGATGCCAGCATTACCGCAGGACAAATCTAATTGGAACTGTCTTGAGTACAATTGTAAAAGTCTCATCAGACCTTAAATTAATTAAGCAAGTGGGTGTGTTGAAAAATGAATTGAGGGGTAGGTTATGTTGACCATCGACTGCTGTTTTTTCTTAATTAATAAAAAATTGCCGGCAAATCTTCGGTGAGGATTTTTCATATAGGATCTAGGACACTAATAATACCGTCGCTGGTTGTATTATATGCAAGAAATTAAATTAGAAGACGAGCCGACTTTCCTCTAAAATTCAAGTATTTTTTCAAATCATCTTGGGCTAAACTATTATATTCTATTGCTATAGATTGAAGTGAAAAGACACTCAATAGCCACTCTCCGTTTCCGTAACAATCAAGAAAAATCGTGTTTTGCAGAGCAATCTTTTATGAGATGTTAATGCAGCAATACTTTCTGGATTTTATAGCTTTAATTATCGTATTGAGAGAATAATTTAGGCAAAGTACCTGAAAGAATTCAATCATACCACTTTAAAAAAAATTATAAATTTTCATAAAAATCCGATGTGATCAAAGAATTTTTAAATTTCTGGAACACAGAATGGAAACTGCAGATTTCTCAAAATTTCAGTGATTTATTAGCTGATCTTTGATTTGCGGAATGTGCTGATATCATTACCGTGCACTGGCGATAATATCGAGCTGTTCATTTTATGAAGATCACAAAGACTAACTACTGGAAAACTCAAGCTCCTATCATGACTAAAAGAGTTTATTATTGCCATCTAAGGGTTTAGATGATTACAAGGCATGTAATGCCAACAAAGAGCAATCAAATAGAAAAAATTTTCTTTTTTGAATTGACAAAAGAATAGAAAAACAGGGTTGTCATGCATATTGTACAGAGTTACATTATCAGAAAAGATGAGCATAGTAAGATAGAAAGAATTGGAAAATTGCAATATTCTAAACTATCAAAGCTGCTCTACTTTTCGAAGAAGAATTTAATTCCTGAGACCATACAGCAGATCCTGTGTAGAATCAGCAAGCCCATCTTCACACAGCTCGATAAACTCCAGTTTCTGCCAATTTTTATTCGAAACTAAATTTAAAACAGTCTCATCGTTTACCACCACGTCGGCTAATTCAAGGACTTCCAAATTGAGCCAGCTCGTATTTTTCGCCAAATGAACGACTCCTTGTGCTTCAATGCTGTTCCCAGTCAACGTAAGCACATTCAACTTGGCCCAATTTACATTTTCTGCCAGTTTCTCAATACCAGCATCTCCGATATTATTATAGGAGAGATCTAATTCCTCAAGTTCCTTCCAGCAATTGTTCGCTGCCATGTAACCAACTCCTTCATCTCCCACTAGATTCATCGACAGGTACAGAACTTTCAACTGTGACCAAATGTTATTGGTGGCAATTGCTATGAGTCCTGCGTCTTGGATCACATTCTGCTGGAGGTTCAGGAATTTTAATTTAGTCCAAGTCTCATTTGTTGCTAAGCAACCAGCAGCAATATCTGTGATTCTATTTGCTGAAAGATTCAACATTTCTAAGCCCTTCCAGGACTCATTTTTCGCAAGTTCCAGAGCTCCTGCCTCTCCGATTTGGTTTTGGGCGAGGTCCAACTCTTTAAGTTGGGTCCAGGTCTCGTTTTGAGCGAGTTTCGCAGCTCCGATAGCTCCGATCTCATTGGCGACGAGCTCTAGGGTTTGAAGGTTTTTCCAGCTGACGTTTTCAGCGAATTTTTCAACTCCTTCATCACCGAGCTTATTATGCGATAATGAAAGGATTGTAAGATTTTCCCAGCTAGTGTTCATGCTTAACTTAGCGGCACCGACAGGCCCGATGTTGTTATCAGCGAGGAAAAGCATCTCGAGGCTGATCCAGGTGCGGTTCTGGGCGAGCAGCGTTGCTCCTTCGTCCCCAATGTTATTCGAAATCAAGTGCAATTGGGTCAGCCGAGTCCAAGTAACGCTGCTTGTCAATGCAGCAGCACCAAGACTTCCGATCTGATGATTGTTTAAACTGAGGATTTGGACTTCTTCAACTTCGGTTTCAGTCTCTTCGATAAAAAATCGAGAATCGCACTCCATTATGCCATTCATTACTCCGAAATGCTGTGTTGTAATGGGTAAGACTTGTAAAGTCTCATTGATAGCGAGGTTGTTTTCCATTGAACTCATGCGATAGGTGCAAAGAATTTTAATTATAATAAAAACGACGGAAGAACATTTTATAATCACTTCAGCACTGCTGCGCAGTGCAAAGCAAAAATAATCAAAGATTTTTAAACAGTAATCTGATAATATCTTCAGTGTTTAATTTTTATTTTCGAATTATTGAGCAGTAAACACCGTAAATTTCGTGAACACTGATTTATTCCTGGAAATTTTCTGAAATTTGAAAGTTTCACGCTCTGCTACTTGAATCGAAATGATTTTATATAAAAATTTAACGGCAAAAAATGTGCAGATTGAGCAGATTGGTCAGCGCAGTGGTTCGAGCCTGAAAAGGCTACCAATGATAAAACCACTAAAAATTATTTGAAAAAATAGTCAGTTCGATCTGAGGATCAGATGTGTATCCTTGAATTAAATTCAACAAGTTCATTTTTGCAACTCGTTTAGGTCAAGGAAAGGGGTTCCAGCAAGACAACTCTGCTGATTCACGGGTTTGTGAGGTATAGTAGCAGGCGTTGTGATACTCAACTTCTTGAGAATGATTTTAATTTATGTGAGGACCAAGTTAGATGCCGTCTCAACATCTCTTCTTGTTGTTCATATATGCTTTGGAAATTATAGCTTGTAAACGATTATTTTCCACTAAGCGCTCGTTGAAGCTACTCATTTGAATGGAATTGAGTTTAGCATTCATCTAATTAGCACTTACTTTGTGAATTCATTTAAAAGTGCTGATGCGAGCAACTAAAAACTGCTGAAAATAGAGAAAATATGGAGAGACCGGCCACATTGGTAATGATTACTTAAAGAGCTATGGGTCGCAAATAACAGGGACTATCCGAGGTTAATCCGAGAGAAACCTCAAATGGTGTCCCAGATACTCTGAGAAATAGAATTTAAAGGAATAATCTATTTTCCTTTGAGGGTTCACTTGTTGCCATTGAGTAATTCGAACCTGTTTCTTTTCTTTCATGGACAAACAAATCAGAGAGGTCTACCGAGAACAATGTGACATTTCTGCTATCACAATTATGTTGTATTTTTTTTTTTAGACAGCCATTAAATATTCCTTTTTTAGCCTGCTCGTTCTGAAATATTCATTAAAATTCTACGCTACCGGCGATTTTTCTCTACTGTAGAGTTTCCTGGAAATAGTTTTATTTTGGGTAGAAGTGCCATAAATACACTGTCAAAATTAATGTTCTCATCTGGTAGAAATGATGAATTAAATTTTTTACCGGTCAAAATTCTGCCATTTACCCATACATAAAATATTGGAAAGACGAGATCTAAAATACCGATTAAATGGTACTTATACAGGATTTATTGGTGAAACTGAGCATATAAGCAGAAAATTGAAGCGAAAATGGCTGAAAATGAAGCGTCTATTCTTTGCAATTCTAATAAGATGGTTCGAAAGATAAAAGGAGCTATATCTCTTCAAAATTTCAATTATTGTATTTATGAAATATTAAGGAACACAGGTAGGTAGGTGTCTCTAATGAACTTGAATACATAATACCTGAGACTTTTCAAAACCAAAATCTTGAACTCTGATGCAAACTTAATTAAGCGAAGAAATGCATTGGCAACAAATTCTCTCATCTTCCTTGAAAATTATGAACTTCGAACGATTTCCGAACAAACCATGCTATGCACATGGTAGAGCATTCAAAGTAAACTCGAAATGACTCGCGATCGCTTCGATTCGGCGCTGCCTCTGTTTCACAAAACCCTGATGGACAGAACACTCCATCTCTAAAAGTCCCATGTTCAATTCATCCAAGTTCATTCATAGACTATTTCTCACTCTCTTAAACGTATTGATTTTTCAAATTACTGAATCTTATTCTTATTTGCTATCGAAAGAAGCAAATAATTAAAACCTAAGAGCTAAGGCCATTTTTTATAATAGTTCACAGTGCTATCTAATCGATGAATTCCCAACTCAAAATAAAAGTATATATATACATACACAGATCTCAAGGCGCAAAGTTTCGCACTCGTCCAAAGACCTTTTGCGTTTGATTTTTCATAAATAAACCAAAAAATGGATATTGAAAACGAAGGGACCGACCCTCCTCAAGAAAATCCCAACAAGAACACAAACAAAAAGAGGCTTCCCCTGCTTACAGCCAGATCAGCTCAAAAAAAAACTGCCGATCTTCCTCTCTTTGAAGACCACGTGTTCGTATTTGTTCCTTATGGTGTGCAGCTAACGAAAAAACGCATTGAAATTCTCAGAAACCTGTGCATTAAACAAAAAGTGGAAGTAATTGACTTAGATTTTTTCACATGGGAAGAAATAAAAGGAAAACGGGTCTTTATCATCATAAACAAGGAGATGAAGTGGGATCATTTGGAAAAACTCGTACGTTTCAACTATGTTAACAGGATTTCCGATTTTAATTTCGTTGACTGCGAGTGGATTAGCATGTCCTTTCAGAAAAAACAGAATATTGACCCAACTCCTTACACCGTGGTACATCCTTCCAAGCTCGCTGCAGTGGTGGAACCTAAAAAAGAGCCGCTTCCTCAAGAAACGAAGGAGTTAGCTCCTCAAAGCAATCGCATAATCGATGAAATCACCATGGAGTATTTAGAGCCTGAAGGGGTCGCGCTTGTCCGGCTCCCAGCCAAATTTACAAACTTGCTTTCTCAAAAAATGTTTGCGTTAATGAAGGCTTCGAAGGAACTGTTTGACTACTCCTATGAGAAGAAAGTAGCCGAGTCAAAGTTAAAGGAAACCAAACCTGCGCCTGAAATCGCTTCCGTTGTAGTAGAAGAAGAGCAGCCAGTCCCAGTTGCAAAGGAAGAGGACACCAAAAATTGGAGGAAGAATTATTATGATGAAGAACTCATTTTTTTGGAACCAAAACCTATAAACTTTACCAACCCGCTTCCCGCTGATAATCCTCAGCCCAGCTCATTGAAAAAGGAGGATATAAAAGATGAAAGAGCTCTGAAGAGCGAACCCGCTGGGTTTGACCCGATGTTTTTCGGTGACGAAGATGTTCATGTGAGCAAAGCGATAGATTTAAGGAAGGAGTTCCGTTCAGAGAAAGACCTCGAAGGAACCATAATCGAAGGAATCAAGGACTTTAGTCACGTGAATAAAAGTCTCGAAGGCATCTTCACTGAGGTGAAAGAGCCAAAGATTCTTAACCCCGGCCAGCGAGGTCGCGATTCGCTTTGGAACTCCAAGAAGGAGAAATTCACTTGTTTTATCGGGTCTAATAAAGAGAATCCAAATGCTTTGATTATCTCAGAGCTCGAGAATGTCTTGAAGTCTTATAGTAACTTGCAGGACAGAGGAAGAATCATTGGGTACAACAAAGCGATCGCTTCGATCAAGTGCTATCATAAGAAGATAGAAACTGAGGAGGATCTAAATCAGATACCTGATCTTGGCGAAAAGACCAAGCAGAAGATCCGCGAGATCCTAAAGACAGGCTCTTTGCGTCAGGCGAGGGTCGTCGAGAACGACGTGCAGCACAAGACACTGACTCTATTCTCCAATATCTGGGGAACCGGGACGGGTACTGCGAAAAAATGGTACAATATGGGCTTCAGGACGTTAGAGGACTTGAAAAGACATCCAGAAGTATTAAATAAAGACCAGGCTTTAGGAGTGAAGTACTTTGAGGATTTTCAAAAGCGAATTCCGAGAGCTGAAGTGGAAGAGATTGTGAAGCGAGTGCGGCAAAAAGTCGAAGAATTGAGCGATATCAAAGGCATTTACGAAATGATCCCTTGTGGGTCGTATCGGAGAGGCAAGGCGTCATCAGGAGATGTCGATTTGCTTATGATGAGAAAGGACGGTGGGAGCACGCAAGGGTTTGTGTATAAATTAATTAAAAGTTTGGAGGACGAGCTGATTACGGATCATCTAACGATGCCAAGCGTGGGTCATTATGGAAGTGAGATGTACATGGGATGGTGTATGCTGAAGGAGGTTGGGATACATAGAAGAATAGACATCAAAATGTATCCAAGAGAGCAGTTTGCTTTTGCTGTGCTTTATTTCACGGGGTCGAAGAATTTTAATCGGAGCATGAGGCTGTTTGCGAGGAATAAAGGTTATACACTGAGTGACCATACACTGGTTCCGACGAACATAGTGAATAATGAGAATGTTTGGAAAGGAAAGGGTGTTGTGTGTTTCACTGAAGAAGATGTATTTAAAGCGCTGGGGCTGGAATACAAACCACCTGAGGAGAGAGATTTAGGTTAGGATTAGAAGGAGCGAATAGAATAATTATTTTATGATATGTAGATAGTTGTTGGTGGATTTATATATTGATGGCTTCTTTGGACCAAAATGTTTAGACTTATTAACTATAATGCATTTTTATTTCATAATTAGACTGAACATAGTAGTGGCACGAGTTAGAAGAAGCTAATGTTAAAGAACTAAACATATTTTTTAAAAGAATTCAGAACATAGTGATAATAATGAATTCTACACTTCTTTTACCGATAAGAGAAATACTCCTAAACCGTCAATGAAATAAGACTTTCGAATTGAATTCAAGACGCTGTTCTAATACAGCACTATCGTAGCTATTATAAAATTCAAATGCATTGTCACATATTTCTGCAAAAGTTGTTCAATTAAACACAATGCTCTGGAACAGCAATGACAAAAGTTGAAGTTAATTGCTCAATAATGACATGATGATTTACACTCTGAGCTATCCCCTCTCCTAAAATTAACCAAACAAGCCATGTTTTATTCTTTGATTGATCGATCAAATTTTGGACTTTCGTGAGTTTCGATATCGAAAAGAACAAGAAAATAAAAAAATCGAAGCGTTAAACTCTATTATGAAAAAAGAACTCTCTGCTTCCAATTTGATTCAATTGATCAACAAAAAAGCACAGCACTCAGACCAGGAGTCACCTGACACACTTTTCCGTTTAATTCACAATAAAGAAGCAACATGGACATCGAAAGTGAAGGAAGCGATCAGATTCTCCAGGAAAAATCCAGTAAAACTCCAACCCCAAAGAAATTTCGCGTCCTCACGACACCAAAAGCTCAGACTAAATCAGCTAACGAATCTACCTCCTTATTTTCAGGTCATCTATTTGTGTTTATTCCATATGGAATAGAGCTTTCGAAAAAACGTATTGAGATCCTCAAGAATATTTGCCTTAAACAAAAAGCGGAAGTAATCGACTTGGTATTTTTCACATGGGAATTGCTTCCAGGGAAGCTTACGTTCATAATAATAAGCAAAGAGATGAAATGGGATTATCTGCAAAAGCAAGTGCACTCTAATTATTTAAGCCGAATTCCCGATTTTGTTTTCGTTGACTGCGACTGGATCAGCATGTGTCTTCAGAAAAAGCAGTATTTAGACCCAACTCCATTCATAATTCCTCATCCTTCTCAATTGACGCAATTCATTGAGCAGCAACCGCTTGAAAAGGAAATATTTCATCCTGAAGCAAGGGAATTACATCATCAAGATACTAGTGATTCTGTCCTTAAGACCACTGAAATGGTTCATGAAAGTGATGCTATATTAAGAGAAAGCGATTTGAAAGTGGAGGAGAGCGATAGTATGATTGATGAAAGTGAGGCTACAGCTAAGAGTGAGGGAGATGTAGACCATATGGAGGAAGAGAAGAGCTCAACTAACCCCCAGCAGCCAACAAAATTTACGAATGAGCTTTCTGAGAAAATGTTTGCTTTAATGAAAGCTTCGAGAGACCTGTACGACTTTTCTTATGAAAAGAAAGCGACCGTATCAAAACCGAAGGAACCTGTAAAGAGAGAACCTGAAGATATTCGTGTTAAAGAAGAAATGCTCATTTCGACTGCTACTAAAGCAGAAGAGATAAAAGACACAAAGGGAAAAATTCATGATGAAGATGAAGTAATTTTCATGGAACCAAAATCGGAAGACTCTTACAAACGGGCTGCTGATAAACCTCAGTCATCTTCTCAGCTCAATGCAGTCAAAACAGAGAATATAAAAGCTGAAGGAGGAACCAAACGCGAACTCTCTGGCTACGCTGGCTACGACCCAACGTTTTTCGGCGATGAAGACGTCTTTGTCAGCAAAGCAATAGACGTGAAAAAAGAATTCCTCTCAGAAAAAGATCTTGAAGGGACTATTCTCGAAGGCATTGAGGATTTCAGCCACGTCAACAAGAACCTCGAAGGAAACTTATCTGAAGTCAAAGAGCTTCGACTCCTTAATCCTGGCCAACGAAGCCGTGATTTGAAATGGAACTTAAAGAGGGAAAAATTCCCTTGTGCTCATGGAGCTAATAAAGAGAATCCAAACGCTCATATCATCTCAGAGCTCGAGAATGTGTTAAAAGCCTACAGCAACTTACAAGATAAAGGAAGGACGATCGCTTATAATAAAGCAATCGCGTCGTTAAAGACGTACCCTAAGAAAATAGAGTCTGAGGAAGATCTAAAACAACTTCCTTATATCGGCGAAAAAACTAAGAAAAAAATATTGGAAATCATCAAAACAGGCTCTCTGCGCCAGGCTAGGCTCATAGAAAATGACGAACAGCAAAAAGCTCTGACCTTATTCACGAATATCTGGGGAGTCGGAACTGATACTGCTCAGAAATGGTATAAAATGGGCTTCAGGACGCTGGAAGACCTCAAACAACATCCAGAAGTGCTAAATAAGGATCAGGCTTTAGGAGTGAAATACTTTGAGGATTTTCAAAAGAGGATTCCTAGGGCTGAAGTGGAAGAGATCGTAAAGCGCGTGCAGCAAAAAATCGATGAGTTAAGTGATATCAAAGGGGTTTATGAGATGATTCCCTGCGGGTCGTATCGAAGAGGGAAGGCGTCATCGGGAGATGTTGATTTGCTGATGACGAGAAAAGACGGAAAAAATTTTCATGGGTTCTTGTATAAATTAATTAAAAGTCTGGAAGGAGATCTTATTACTGATCATTTAAAGATGCCGAATATAGGGAGTCACGATAGTGAGACGTATATGGGGTGGTGCATGATCCCGGAAGTAGGTATCCATAGAAGATTAGACATCAAGATATATCCAAGGGAGCATTTTGCGTTTGCTGTGCTTTATTTTACGGGGTCGAAGAACTTTAATCGGAGCATGAGGCATTTCGCGAGGAACAAGGGTTATGCGCTGAGTGATCATGGGTTGTTTCCGGCTAATAGAGTGAATAATGAGAGTGTGTGGCAAGGTAAGAGCGTCCCCTGTTATACTGAGGAAGAAATATTCCGGTTTCTTGGACTTGAATACAAAAGTCCCGAGGAGAGGGATTTAGGTTAGATCGAAATAAAATTGTTGTTGCTGCTGCTACTTTGTGTATAGTTGTAAATAGTGTTGATTTCCTCTAGAATTTTGCATTTAAATCATTCAATTGGTAAGTAATTTGGTTTAGTGCTAATGGCGATGTATTTTCCATATGATTTAGGGTGAAATTCGTGGCAGAAAGGTATGAAGCTAATTGTTTTGCATTGTGCATATTAAAAAAGAGATCCCGAGAGAATTCTGATTATTATCATGGGATTATCCTGAGTCATCATTAAAAACGATTTTGATCACATATGAAAATTTTCGGCGAATTGGATTCTTTAGAAACGAGTTGCATTTCTTACATGTGAATTTATTATGTCATAAATTTTAATGATAAAAATCGGTCACGTTTAAATTCAGAATATTTCTAATCTCTTAAGAAACGGCTGTAGTGCAAATATTTCCGTCTAAGTCATTCAAGTTGCTGAGACAAAAATTACTCAGGTAGGTATTGCCCTGCTCAAAATTTCAAAATTCAGAGTTTCCAATTTTGTCCACCTAATGTAGTCATCCAAAAAGAACTAATAATTACTGACTAAGCGTTAACCCATTTTTTTATAATAGTTCACCTTACATTCAAACTTACGACCCTGATAAACCAAATAAAAGTTTATATACCACTAGATCAGAGGTCAAGAATAACCTTAAGTCCCTTTCTTTTTTGAGTATTTAACAATAGCATGGATATTGAGAATGCCGCCAACGACCTCCCACAGGAGCATCCCAACAAGGCTCCTAACAAAAAGAAGCTACCTTTGCTCACTTCAAAACCTCCCTTAACAAAAGCCAACGATGCCTCCCTTCCATTATTTGAAGGTCTCGTATTTGTTTTTATCCCATACGGAGTGCAGCTCACAAAAAAACGTGTCGAAATCTTGAAAAGCTCCTGCATTAAACATAAAGCAGAAGTTATCGACTTGGTCTTTTTCGCATGGGAAGTACCTCCAGGAAAGCGCGTGTTTGTCATAATAAGCGAGAAGATGAAATGGGATTATCTGAAACAACAGGTACACCCAGCTTACCCTAAAAAGTTTCCCAACTTCGTTTACGTTGACTGTGAATGGATCAGCACATGTCTTCAGAAAAAGCAGTACTTAGACCCAGCTCCCTTCATAGTACTCCACCCTTCGCAACAACAAACTCCAACCACCAGACACGATCAAACTGAAACAGAACCTCTTCCTCAAGAGCCCATGGAATTGATTCACGAGGACGATAATGGAAGCGACATGGAATACAGAGACTCCGAAGGAGGAGTCTCACCCAACCAGCTATCAGAATATTCTTCTCATCATAGCTCCCAGAAGCTATGTGAGCTTATGAAAGCTTCTTCCTATCCCGAGCCAGAGTTCCTTTGCGTGAAAGAAGAAACTTCAGCTCCAGCTATTCGAGAAGAAGAAACGAAAAACGGAAAAATGAGTTACGGTAACGACGACGAAGATGTAGTTTTCTTTGATTCGAAGGCGAAAGACCCCTCCAAGCAATGTGCTGATGACCCCCAGCTCAGGTCTATCAAAAAGGAAATAACAAAAAACGAGCATGGCATTAAAAGCGAGGCACCTGCTTGGTATGACCCAACGTTTTTCGGCGACGAAGACGTCTATATCACGAAAGTAATGGACGTGAAAAAGGAATTCCATTCGGAAAAAGACCTCGAAGGGACCATAATCGAAGGGATAACCGATTTTAATCATGTGAATAAGAACTTAGAAGGCAACTTGAACGAAGTAAAAGAGTTTAAGCTGCTTAAATTAGGAAAGAACAACAGAAATTTGCTCCCTAACCTAACCAAAGACCAATTCCATTGTATAACTGGCTATAACAAAGCGAACCCAAACGCTTTGATTATTTCAGAACTCGAGAACGTACTGAAGACATACAAGAACGTGAAGGATACAGGAAGGATCATAGGTTATAACAAAGCGATTGCCGCGATCAGATGCTTCCCTAGGAAGATAGAGACTGAAGAAGATCTTAACCAGATCTCGGGTGTGGGTCAAAAAACTAAGAAAAAAATAATGGAAATTTTAAAAACCGGCAAATTGCGTCAGGCAAGACTAGTTGAAAGTGACGACCAGCATAAGACACTTACTTTATTCACGAGTATTTGGGGCGTCGGATTGCGTATTGCCGAACAATGGTACAGTATGGGCTTTAGAACTATCGAAGATTTGAGAAAACATCCTGAGGTTTTGAACCGACATCAAACACTAGGAGTAAAATACTTCGAGGAGTTTCTAAAGAGAATCCCGAGGGCGGAAGTGGAGGAGATCGTCAAATATGTGCGGCAGAAAGCTGACGAATTAAGCGATGTAAAAGGAGTTTACGAGGTGGTTGCCTGTGGATCATATCGGCGAGGCAAGCCGACATCAGGGGACGCAGACCTGCTGATGACTCGGAAGGACGGCGGGCCCTACAAAGGATTCCTCGAAAAATTAGTGAAAAGCATGGAAGGTGATTTTATTACTGATCATTTGAAGATACCTAGTGCGAGACCACATGGATGTGAGACTTATATGGGATGGTGTATGTTTAAGGAGGTGGGATTGCATCGAAGATTGGATATCAAGATATATCCGAAGGATCATTTCGCGTTTGCTGTGCTATATTTCACTGGCTCGCAGAATTTTAATAAGAGTATGAGGTTATTCGCGTGGAATAAGGGTTACTCGCTGAGTGATCATGGGTTGATACCGGTGAATAGAGTTAAAAATGCGATTGTTTGGAGAGGGAAGACGGTGAAATGTGATACTGAGGAAGATGTGTTTAAGTTTCTTGGTCTTGAATATAAGCCGCCTGAGGATAGGGATTTAGCTTGAACCAGCATATGTAATAAGGTTGTTATTATTATATAGTTATCAATAGTGCAAATATATTCTCATTGCTCTTGAGATAATTCAGGTGTGTAGACATTTTCATTAATTATAAGGTGCTTTAGATACTAATTCTGATCAAATCTAGCTATAAGAGATTATCAACGAATTAACCATCACCGAATCGATTTTCTTTAAAAGTTAGCAAGGCACTGAAACATCAAAGTTTGTCAAACAGAAACGAATGGAAATAAATTAAAAAAATCCATTCCTGGGGGATTTTAAACTCATTGCCTTCATATAAGACTAAATAATTTCCGGGTTATTCTGAGTAATAAATTTCAGGGATTTGTCCTCTGTGGGTTTTGGTACCATTTTTTGATGCAGAATTATCAAAAAACGTGAATGTGACACCATCCTCTCCCCTCGCAATTTCCTTTCCTGCTTCACCTTTAAATGAATATCCTTTTTGTAACTCACAGACAATTGTCATCATCTTCCCAGCTTTCACTGCGACACTCTGCTCAAAATACACGCTATACATCGAATCTTTCGCTTCTTGCATGTCTTCGACCATGTGTACGTCTTTCGTTATGACAGGGGGACCAGTTGCGTCGGAACCCTCCACTACTTTTATCGTCCCAAACAGACTCGTCCCACAGCAAGGCACATACAGGCCGATTCCTGTAAGATGAATATCGTTTGAAACCTGGAACGTGATAACATCCGCCTTCCCATTGCACGCCCAGACATCATTAGCCATCTTGTTAAATCTTTTTACAGTCCAGTTCTTTGGATTGAATTTGTTATTGCAAATTAACATTTTATCGCTTGATTTTGACTCTTCACTCTGAGGCACATGTGCTTTGGAGACTTGAGACATTAATTTGCTCTCTGTCTGAGCGATTTCTTGCGCCTTCAATCTTTGAGTTGGATCTTTGATAAGCATTTTGCGTAGCAATGCTTTTGTTGGTCCTGGGAGCTTGACGCCAGAAATTATTGAATCTGCCACTTCAGTATAAAAACTTGTGTCTTCAATGCTTGTGAGCATATCCAAAGTATCCGTTAGGCTCTGATCCATCATCTTAAGGGTCATTATTCCTAATCTATAGACTTCTTTGCTGCCATTTGGAGCGAGTTCTTTTTCAAAATCGCTTCTGAGGGGGTTCTGCGGCCAATTAGCGAGGCAATAGCGATGATTATCAGGTTCTCCGATCCGGTAAATATCCTGTAACTGAATACTCTTGAGAACATCGCTGAGCTTGATGGTGGAGAGAAGGAAATTAATGTCCTTCAGGACGTCATTGAGCATTTTGTCGACATCAACGTTGATTAAACTGTGCTCTTTTTCGAGGATTTGTTGCAAAGAGAGGGTCTTTTGGGTTACGTAGACGATTTTGTTTTCACAGAAGTCAAAATGATCGATGAGCACGGAGTCTGGATGAGTGGCGCATTGGCGAAGGAGTTCCTGGATGAAGAGAGTGGTGGCTTTGTCGGTATCTTGTAAAAATAAGTTCGAAGCGGTATTGAGAGCTCGTATTGTATGGAATTCATTGCTGAGAACTGATTTGCCTTCAAATACTTGATGATAGTCGCTTTCGGTGAGGAGCTTGAGGTCCGAGTATGCGAGTTCGATCTTTGGAGTAAGGTAGTTGCTATAGGAAGCGCTTTCTTTTTCTTGCATTGGTAAAGCAGGTCGCAATCTGATCTGATTAATTAAATTCTGACTCCATTTGTTGAGGTCAGATTATTCGAAGAATCAGATGTTGGAAATTTAATGATTCTGTCGATCGGCCCACCCCTTGAAATCAAATAAAATCCTATTTTCCCTTTACTGCGAAACCTTGTTCTCTGTTACCTCGAAATGGCTGGAAAACAAAGTCTATTGTTAAGTTCAAATTTCGGTATGATACAATCCTCTCAAAAAAAATAAAAAATAAATTTGATGAATATTTCTCGTTTGATCTATATACGTGTACAATCCAAAAAAAAAAAATTCAAAGCATCCTTCTATGAACAGGAACTACTACAAAAGCGTCTCTCTATTTTCTTTGTAAAAAAGCACAAGTCCAAAGTCCAATTTGCTGATAATATGAGTAAATTGCAGCAATCCCTGCGAGAAAGAAATTCGAATTGTTATGTCTCTGATTTCTCAACCGTCCTCAAATAGCAGGAGGACTAATCCTTTCTACGTGAAACTCACAGTGCTAACCCAAGCTAGAAAGAGCAAGTGAGAAAAAGACAATAAAATTGAACAAGTATTACGCTCAACAGTTTGAGTCGCATGGATCACTCGCCTGCTACTAAACTCAGTGAGTTTGATCATATTGTCTCTACAGGCTGTCAGTAGATAATTTCCACAAGGAGACCACCTCGCTGCCATTATTGGTTTGCCTAGTACGTATTAATTTGACTCACGATAAATGTGACTTTACCAGATGTATGTATCTCATCCAAAGTATCCACGATTTTCCCAGCCCTTCTATCATAAATTCGTATCTCCTTGCCTTTCCCTGCTATTGACAAAAGATTGCCATCTTTTCTCCATTCGATCCAGTACACTTTCACATTAATAAGTCAGCTGTATTTCGACAAAATAGATACTATTTTCATAGAGATCGATGGGGGATTTATGCAACAAGGCTCTCTTTTCCACATCAAGCACATTAAATTTTGAATCTTCAAATTTCAGCCCAACTATATTTTCAATAGGATGCCAAGTGCATTTCGCTGTCAGATCTTTACAATAGCATAAGACTCAACTTTTCTTGTCAAAAGAAATTCTACCTTTTCGTTTCGAGAGCGCCTGAGTCATGAGAGCTTCGTCATTTTTGATATCTGTAATCACCAATGTGCCTCCTTGATCAACAGAAGCAATTCTATCTCCTTCAGAGCAGAAACTGAGACTCGCTATGCCACCTATTGGAGGGGAAAAGGTAAATATGAGAGAGTCGAATTCTTAAACTTTTGTGCGCTGGCTGCCACCGTGCTTTTTTCAATATCTCCAACCCGGTTGTGTCAAAAAGATGATAGTGCACGCCGTCCTGAACGCTGAGAAGTGCGACCATTTTCGTTTTACTGCTGACAGCGGCATCGGGTATTTCTAGTAATGATGATGTGAGCACAATGGCTTCAATAAGCTACAAATAAATTACCTCCGAGCTCGTATTCGAATGAAAAAACGCTTTTGCGGGTGTCTGATTCGATTAGCCTGAACGCTGACATTTTTTTCGAGAATGAGCAGAGAAGATAGTTTGTGTCTGGGATAGCTTCTACAACATTCCAACCTCCTACTACTCAGTTTGTTTATTTCAATGATAAGTGTACCTGGAGGTATTTGCAAGCAAGGGTCGACAGATAAAGTTGCTTTTGTCTCAAAATCGTGAATTCTTATGATATTTGAGTTAAGCGTAGTCCATGCAGCCCCAAACTTATCAAGGCAAAAGGCTATTTGTAAGAAATCAATCGAAAATTCCGAGTGTGAGTTTACTGGTCTCGTCTCTTGGTTCCATCTTTTGCCGGAAATTATTGTAGAAATACACAATAATTTTGTATTGACTGGCTTTATTTTAAGTTCGTAATATCTAATCTACAATTACGAAAAGAAATTGAACAGTGCACAAAATTTTTCATAACACTTTCTCCATGATTGAAAAGAACGAATCACCCGAAGTATTGATTGCTCTATCAAAATCGCTATTTGTGAGACTGCATATGATTGATAGAACATAATATGCAAGCTGCTGTCCTCCATTATTATTCCTGATACCAGAAGTAGCTTAAACGAGATGATTAGACTCAAAATTCATTGATATCCAAAATGTGACTCCACGTTACCGCAGATGAAGTTTGAATATGAAAATTTAACAGAATAATAAAGAATTTTATCATTAATATAGTTCTTTGATACAAAATGGTGCTATTCTTCCTATTTTTTACAAAATTCCGTCTCTTTTAGAGGATTTATTGGTTCTTTCTGTGACAATGAGTTTGATATTAGAGGTTTAGTTTGGCTTTCACTAGCAATTTCATCTCGATCGGCAACTTTCTCTTCATTAAATTTGCGAATATCCGTTAATTCTTTTCTCCTCTTGTTAAACATGTATTCTCTATAACGGTGCCCTACATTCCTCACATCAACTGCTCCCGCGAGCTTAATTAAGAATGGAATAAGATCCAACAGTGTTTCATCCTCTCGCTCTCCGCAAAACTGTTGAATATGCAAAAAGTTTTCCGGTTGCAGGTAAGAATGCCTAATGCAGTCCTTTGCAAAAAATATTAGCTGCTAGCCTTGTGGCAGGTTATTTACATCAACAAGTAGAACATTTTGCATGGGTATCTCCAGTATGGAGAGATCTTTTGTCCAAGAGCCGTCATATACGCTTACCAAGTGACTACGATGAAACAATCGCCTTACAAATCGGTTGATTTTCAACTCTTTTAAGATGGTGATCGCATACTATAGTAATTGAGCGTTAAATGATGTTTAATAAGAGAAAAAGGCTAAATACATTTTCTTCAGCTGCTGTGTAAACCATTATCGAATAATGATTGGACATTACCTCTAGAAACTCATTGAGGTAGGGCCGTTTGGCCAAATAAAACGTTTTGGTATTCTCTCCCTCATTAAGCTGAATAACGAGAATTATTGAAAAAAGGAATTGTTGCGGTTATACTGTAAAATTCAACTCATGGGATTCGAATTCCTTTTGTCTGCAGTAAACTAGGGTGTCGTCAAGATCGAGGACAAGGTATTTTCTCTGCGAACAAAATTGAAATGCAATCTTAGTGCTTGAATACCTGTGAGGAGGACGTGGATTTGGAGCTGGACTCCTTACGAGTTGAACTGCAGAAAATATCAGCAAAGAATGAGACCAGCATTATTCGACCACAAATTTAGCTTTGAAGACTGAGGCTTTTTTGAAATTAATTGCACAATTTGCCTTTAATTAGGTTTTATACGTGCGTTTGATTTTTCTAAACGCTGTATTAACAAACCAACGCAAAGTAATTTGTTTAGAGTTTCAGTTTACCGTAAAGCACATGGAAATACCAACATATTAAAAAAACTAGTTTCAGTCTGCCGATGATATTAAGGCTTCGAATCTTCAAGAGGGGGGTCATATGTGCTTCTATTTATATAAATTTTCATTGGTTCTTTCAATGGTATCTGGTGTTTTAAGTTTTTTTTGGGGGGGAAGAGACTCGCTTGTAATCCAACATTTATCTCAACATTAGATTTCTTTCATCTCGGGGACTTTGTGGAAATTTAGGAAAGAACCCAGAGGATTTACCTAATCAGCGAGAAAACTTTCTATTGAGCTGAGATCTTACAATTTAGTTCGAAGAGGTTGGAAGAACCGACGAATGATTTGTGGACGACGATCGATTTTCTTCGCTTCATACTGAGAGACTGTTTCTTGAAATTAATTTTCCATTGAAGCTTTTCTCATTAGTATATTAATTGACCAGTTAAAATTTTGACCGTTTATATCTTTGAGAATGAAAACGAATTAAAATCATTTAGCGATAGCACTGCTATCTCCTATTAAGAACGCATTAAGAAAATAAAGATGGTATCTATTTAACTCGGTTTCATACCTCAGCAATTATATATTGTTACCAGATTGAAATGATATTATGAAAAGAGGACTTCATAATGTTCAGCATTAATTTTCTCAATCAATGAGCAGAAAATCACCTAAAATTTTAGTTATAGAATTTTATACGTCGAAAACTCGCTTGGAGCATAGTCTGGAAAGCAATTATTAACTGTTCATGGTAAATAATCGAGAGATGAGAAATTTTAATCTTATTTCCTCTGAGAAATATGTAAGGTTTGAGGAAAATTATTCTAATGGCATCTTCAAGCGGAACAGATTACTAAGAATGTGTGATTTGATATTTGGTGACTTTCTCATTGAGAGTAATATGGCTTAATACAATTCTTCTTTTGCTTTCGGAATCTATTGTTAATTTTTGGTCTTTTTTCTTGTATTAATCAATAGCGAATGAACTACCTGCTGAACAGACATTTCGTCTGAGAACTCAATCTAAATTGGCCGTTAATCCTATTGGTGTCTGCTAAATGGTTGTATGTGCAAAAATTTTTGTGCTAAAGAGATGAATGAACTACATACCTGATAAAAATTTATATTCTGAACTTCAACGGAATTCATTATGTAAGTTGAGAATGAGCATGCTGCTTAAGAAATTTCGTTGCCAAAAAGCTGACTTGAACTCTCATTAGCTATGATGATAGGAAAATCACTTATAAATTTCTTGAGCTGGGATTATAACGCTGCTTTTTTGAATACCATTCTGTTAAAATTAAAATGTCAGCTAATGAGGATTTCTCTTTGAGAGTTGAGCCAATGTTTATTAGAAATAATGCAGCATCACTGAAAGTGTTGATTTACTAACTCCTTTCAATTTCAATGATGTTCCTGTTTTCTGATTTAGCTGTTGCCGACGAGTCGGACTCATTGTAGGCACCTTAAAAATTTGCTCTCTCGTTTTAGCATGCCAGACCAGGAAAACTGAATCGACCAGACAGGCTCTCTTTTATTCAATAATTTTTATTCACTTGAAAGCAGAGCTGTTTTGAGGAATAGTTTTGTCGAAGTTGCTTCAATAAGAATAATAATTCTTCGTTAATACTCTATGAATAACTAAATATCTTGGGTGGTCTTTTTTTCTTTTAATGAAAATATAAGCGCAAGATTTGAAATTTACTGATTATTATTACTATAGTTAATCTTCAAGCAGCAGTTGATATCAAATTTTTGTCTGCTTTGATTCTTTCAGCTCATATCCAGAAAAAAAGAAATTTACTTCCAGTCGTAAAGGTAGCTTTTTCATTGTTTGCGACGCATTGCATGGCCATTCACCAAGAAAAAATGAAAGAATCTGCGAACTGAAAGAAGTAACAACTGACCACAGAATAGATACTTCCAATGGTATGAAGCTCCAAGCAATCGGTTGAAACATTTCATTAGCTCATTTCCAACAAACTCTAAGAAAATAACGTCATATTGTGGCAAATTGCATTTCGACTAATTATAGGGGTCTCAAAGTGTTCAAATTTCGAAAGCATTTATAAAGTTAACTAAATGTTTAGAAACATCAACCACTTTCACTGACAACTTACAATACAATTTCAATGAGATATTCATTCTATCAGTTTTACACATAATTTAGATATTCATCTACTCTTACAATAAACAAAATACCATTAGTTCCCCCTTCCCAAGTAATAAAATGTTGACTTAATCGTCCGTTTAAGCTCTAAATTCCCTTTATACTCTGTAAATTTAAAATTCTCCAAAAAGATTATATCATTCACATTGAATTTGAAATTATCCGCATTATCTTCCCACAGTACGAGACAGACATGTTTTAGGGTCTTCATATTTTGCAACATAATAATCCGTCGTAATATTCCCTTTGGCCACTCTTTAGGCCCGATTTTTCTCACTACAGCTTTAAATGACACAAGCTCTTCCTTGCTAACATCCTTTGAGACTACTGGTTGTTGATATTGATTTTCATCCTGATGTTCTACAATGCAAATAGGCGCGTTCTTGGGATTCGCTATGATATAAAACGGATGCTTGTTGCCATGACTCGGTTTTGTAGCTTTCTCAACCAACCCTCCAGAGATCAAGTACGACCCTCCTACCTTCATAAACTCATACTTACAGTCACAGTATGCATCGAAAAACGCCAGGCAAATTTCGCCCCCTGGTGAAGACAGGTCAACCAAACCCACGGAGAAAACTCTTCGCTCCTCTTTGTTAGGCCCTTGTTTGTTGCGAAAATTGTTAATTTCAGTTTTGTTAGAAACTCTTGCGTAGATCGTCCAATTCTTTAAGTCTTTAGTGAGGCTTTTTATCGGAATTACATCGCCAAAGGTTGGAAAATTAGGACTCTGCAGGGCCTTAGAGGAAATTGAATGGCAGGATTCGTTTTGCGAGCCATTGGCTTGTTTGTTTTCTTCCTCAGACAGTCCAAACCTCTGCTTCATGGAGGCATCTTTTTTTGTATTGGTTATTGAATCCAGCTGTTGGATTGATTCGGAATAAGACAATATATGATGAGAGTCTCTTCCTGTTGGTTCGCTATAGCTAGTTTCTATCATTTCTCCGGGGAAGCTAGTGTCATTCAAATGTTCTGAAGTCAATGTTGACGGTATTTCGTTGGACGTAATGTCATTCTGAATTGGATCCAAAACGTTGCGTTTGACTTGGTCATTCTTCCCATCGAGCTCATCGTCAAAGGATTGAGAGTCTTCCTTGTTATCGACCAATGAAACATCTACAAGGAAAGGCTCTTTATCTTGATCAATATACTTCGATTCCGATTGATTAGAAACTCGAGGTTTTTTATCATGTTGTGAGTTTACACTCTCATTCTTGGTCTTATTCTCGAGTTTTTGTTCAAGAACTTTGGTTTTTTGCTTGTTCGGTTTCGATTCAACATTAAAAATTGGCTTTTTCGATGGAGGCTCTTGCAGAGTGTTGCTCTTCCCTGCCAAGCCATTCAGGTCGGGAATATCATTGGATTTTTCTGATGAATCTTTGGAAATCATGTCCGAGTTGCTGTATGCTTTTCCGGATAGTTTTTAAATAAATTGTTGTTTTTTTGCGATCAAAAAGTTGTTAATAAATCAAAGTTCTCTAGTGAGTTCTCTAGTGAATTATAAGCAAGCACTTATGAGAACTCTCTAGTGATTCAGAGCTTCAAAATCGAATAACCCAAGTTTAACGAAGCGAAGTTTCATTTTTCAGCATTGTTTGAAAAAAAAAATTTCATGTAGATACTGGCCTCTAATGATGGTGGTTACCACTCTCACCCTCAACAAAATGATGCAATTTCGATAGAATTAATGGTTGAAAAACGAGTGCTAGGGCTGCAACACTCTACTGTAAAATTTTTTCCTTAATTAACAATATTCTAAAGCAAAACCTTAATTAATTGACAGCATACCGCATAAGAATTCTTGCAAAAGTAATCTATCGAGGAACTTATTTAGAAGATCAATTTCAGCAAGAATCTTTTCAGAAAATTGCTTATTTTTTATGATGGTGCCATCAACATTTCGTTTAGAGTAAATTATTATGAATGGCAAATGCTCGTATGATTTTGTTTAATCAAAGATATGTATTAATTGCTTGTTTTATATGAAAATTTTCCTTATATTTATGATAATCATAAGGTCTTGAGCATTCACCGTTCTGATTCGCTCGCTTGATTATTTCTCGGTTACAGGAAAGCAACAGAATGTGCGAATTCTATTTATTTTGAAGCAATTCAAATTCTCTTTCAAGGAAAATAATGTTTACTGTTATCAACTGTTGGTTTTTTGTAGATGACTTTTCCTGATGCAAAATCAATGATTTTTGCTGTTGCATCTTCAGCAGCAACGGCAATCAATGATCCGTCGTGATTAAACTTACCGCATTGAGCGCATTCTAAAAAAAATTTCATTAATTTAAGTCACGAGAGGCATCTTTTACCTGGATTAACATCTTCGAATTTCTTGACAATCTTGTTTTCTCTCTTGTCAAATACCTGGATATCAGTGGCCTCACCAGCGCCGATGACAAGGTTTCCATCAGGGCTAACATCGATCCAATAGCAAACTGTAAAGCCCAGATTAGTCAACTGTGAATGATGTCGTATTTTGTACGCCATAAGCTATCAATGAGGACATCTTCAGTCAAAGTAAGGGCTTTCTTTTCGACGTCAAGGATATTCAGTTTCCAGAAATCGTATTTGACGTACACAGTTGGGTCACCTGGGATTGGGTTCCATCTAACTCTGTTGGTTTCACCTAAATAAAAGCAATTAATTAGGACCTTGGGTTTAAGAGTCCTATTACTTTGAGGTTCGAATTTCTTCACAGGGAGAACGAATTTAGGTTCATCAGAGTTGACCTCTGAGACCAACAGGTTACCATTATGGTCGATAGAGGCAATAAACTTGGCTTCTCCATCAAAACTGAGAGATGAGATTTTTTCTATTGTAATTGAATGGTAAGAGGTAAATCAAACACTGCAACGGTCTACCAGTGTGCTCTTTTGGCCATTTTGATGAACGGACAACGCTCATGCTGTCGAAATCGAAAAAGTGGTAGGCGGTCTGATTTTGGACTGGAATCAGAGCAGCGCAGCCTTTTTTATGGTTGTATGCGATGTCTCCCTTGCCAACAGCTGTATGAAACAGATGTGAGAAAGGTTCATGCTTAGATATGTACGTCCGGAGACTTCTTGGTATTCAAAAATGAGTTTTTTGACGCCCTTGGATGAGGTATCGATAATTTGGAAGTTAGCAGATTGATCTCCGTGGATTAAAGAGATTAATTGGTTGGATCCAGGGATACTGGCCAAGTGAGTGGTTGCCTCTGGTAATGGAAAGAGAATTAAGTAAGTGTAGCATTAAAGAAGATCAGAAATACCTTTAGGTTGGCTCTTGAGGAGCGCACCATCGAAAGTAGCATAGAGACTTTCGGATTCAGGAGCGCCGATGCAGATCTTGTTGGTATCTACGGAGGACCAGGCCAACAATTGATTTCCAGCTTTCTCTTCGATCATCTTGATGAGTGGATATGCTTGTTTTCGGAATAATAAATGAGGATTATAATTTATTAACACAGCAGTACCTTCAATTTTTAGCTTGTGCGGATTATTTTACTATTATCAGATTAACCCTCTGACGGAGAATCTAAAGGTTCGATATCATTCATTCAAGATGAAGAGTGGTGGGCTGCTGGATACGAGATATCTGTCTGGCTCACAAACAGCAAGGGTTTCAAAAGTTACCAGCAAAATGCTGCATTTCAGTGGTAAAATTAGGTGGACTCGAACAATTTGCTGAATTAAAAAAAACGCTAATGTTGGGACTAAGGAAGCATCTAGCAAGCAAAATTCGAATTATTAGTTTGCCTGTGCCTTAATTCTTCCTGGTGTTCATAATCGGTGTCCAAATCTGATAAAAATATCCTTTGGTGATGAACTTCAAGCGGCTTGTATCAGTGGAAGCAATATTTTGAGTCAAATCTTTTCCATTTAGACTTTTTTCCTTTAAAAAGAACCGATTAAAGAAGTTTTGTTCAATTAATGATTTTCTGATGAGAAATCAGTAGTATTAACTTTTTACAACTTCCTGAATTGAAATTTCGTTTAATCAATTCACTTTTAGATATCTCAAATTATCACAAAATAAAACAAAGAGTCATACATATTATTTTCTTCGCTTTCTCGTCTCTATGAGGTTAGATATCCTCATTAGCATCACTCTGACCAATTTCTTATATTTTGAGCTACTTGCTGAAGATATCACCATGAGATTTCTACTTTTCAGAAACAAAAT
>ENA-UOTX01000688-UOTX01000688.1-compost-metagenome-genome-assembly--contig:-NODE-688-length-33229-cov-12.260738_pt1 | contig 33229 bp, 18 predicted proteins | sample MGYA00238143_ERZ746982 | MGnify/ENA primary metagenome ERZ746982 (study PRJEB28758, sample SAMN06268862) | compost metagenome | isolation source: single cell | place: USA: California, Emeryville, Joint... | reverse complement strand
GGCTATTACCTCTACGATGATGGATCTACTCAAAGCTGCTACAACCCTTGTCCTTCTACTTTGGTAGCCGATACTACCACAAATACTTGTACGACAAGTTGTCCAGCAGGTACCTATCTTGACAGTGGTGTTTGTGAATCCTGTGTTGAATACTGCACAAGTTGCTCGAGTGCTACTTCATGCAGCTCATGCTCCGGTGGACGGGCATTTACTAATGGGGCTTGCGTACTCCCAACCTCTTGCGTAGGAACCGATTGTGTATTAACACTAAGCCTCAAGCTCACATCTGACCCTCTAGGATTCCTTCTCATATTCAATCAGGAAGTTCAAGAAATAATAGATTCTCTCACAACGACTCTTGCAGTAAAGTTAGGTAATGAAGTGTTCTCCAACTCTCAGTATTATCTCCAAAAAATTGACTCTAAGTCAGCAATCATCCGATTCTCCACAACTCAGACAATAGAATCAAAAACAACCCTTTTCTGCCAAGTAAGTCTCTCTTCTTCGTTAACTGCAAACTTCACCGAAGTGAACAATAATGCAAGCATTACAGTTGATAGATATATTCCATTATCAGCATCGGAAAACAGCGCCTCTGAAACAGCAGCAAACTTTATCAATTACCAAGGGAAAATAACTTCTGCTATGGTAGCGGTCGGGCAAATAGGCGGTCTCTCCATGACTTCTTCTCTATTTGCAGCTTTTGGATCAGATATGATACAAATGTTCCGCTTTTCAAACGTCAAATTTCCTGCCAACATGATGGCTGTCTTCAATAATTCTCTTCCAAGTCCAGTGAGTATATCTATTCCCATTGATATGTCCTCTTTCGAATCAATTGGAGAAGCCATTGAATTTGGAGTAGCGATTCCTGACGGTCAGTCCCTCGAAAGATATGAAGTGAATCGCTACTACTTAAACAATTTCTTAGAGTGCATTGTAACGATCATTCTTTTGCTTATCTTCTGCGGTGTGTTCCGTTTTGCCAGCAGATACAGAAAGAAAATGCACAGAAGAATCGCTTATGTAGTTGATAAAGCTGACGTTTTCTTTTCATGGAACTTTACTATTTCATGCGCGTTCAGCCACATCATCAAACTCTATTTCTACAGTTCCGTTTATTTGTGGTACATTGATATCGGCACGGCAAATGGAATAGTTAACATTTTAGCATCCATTGCTACGATAGTGCTAAGCATTGGACTCATTGTTTGGACGATCAAATACCTCAAGAATGCAAAATGTGAAGAACTCAAGGAGCCTGACCTGTATAATCTTAGCGATAGATATCGATGTTTATATGAAGGCATTAAACATGATACTCCAGCCCAGAAGTTTTATGTTCCGGCGTTAGTGATCAGAGGAGTATTATTCGGACTATTAATGTCATTGATGAGATACCAGCCACTCCCTCAATCAATACTCCTCTGTATAATGAATACGGCTTTCTTGATCTACTTAATTGCAGTGCGCGCTGCCGAACTTACAAGTGAAATGATCGCTCAAGCAGTTACAGAGATGGTAATGTCTGGAATGTCTTATTCGATATTTGCGCTCGCAGTGATTGATGCTGACAACTCAGAAAACGATGATATCAGATCTCGCATAGGAGTCACCATTTTAGTTCTAAATTTCGTATTGATTGGCGTTGAAATTCTCATTTCTATCCAAGGAGGAATCTCGACATTAAAATGGCTGATTACTGGAATCATAAACGCTCGTAAAAAGAAGAATTCGGTTATGCCAATCAAAATTGTAAACAAAGAGAATATTAGTATCTTCAACGATGGTCTTGGTGATGCAGATCTTGTCTCAGGAGTCCAAGAACCTTCATCAAAACCAACGATTATCCTCTCCCCGTTAGCGGATAAATTAGATTTAGATAATACGACGAAAGGAAAGGAATCGGGGCTGAATGATAGATCTTCTTTCATATATCCAACTCCACTGAGGCTCAAAAAATCCCTACCGAAGCGAGCAGCAGACAATATGTTCCTTGATTCGCCAGAAAATTCGCCAATGAACTCATACGGAGGAGCAAGCCCGTTGTTAAGGGAAGCTTTGGTGGGAAGAAGAACGCCTAATCAGAAAAGTCATTTTGAAATGAATAATGATCTTCCGGGCTCAAGGATTTCAATGAGTAATCTCAACCTGAAAGAAGAAGAAAACGAAATTGGTACTCCTACTACAAAGAACAATATCGATAAATCACCTTAATTGTAGAATGAGTTGCCACAATCTACATTGGCATTGTGTTATCCGATTGATTATTAACTTGTATATTGCCGTAAATTGTATGTCTTCAAAATCAAGTTGATTTTGTTATTAGCTCTTAAGACTCAAACAGAGGAGTTTGTTCATATTGCATATAATTGTAGCCGTTATTATTTCGACAAAAAGAGTCTTCCAGCCTAAGATTGGTTAGAAGAACAAGTAAGCAAGTTCCTCTTATTTCTGAGAATATTTCAAAAAATGAGGGTAGGTAAAAGTTTCATATTTTTCTTGAATTTTGAAGATTATTCTTTAAAGTAATTAGTGTTGACATTGACATTTCAGAATCTTTTTCATCATTTATGGAATCGCAAATTTGATAAAATGAAATAATTGGGGACGATACAAAGTCCCTGATCCTTCCATCTCTTCGGAGTATACTTATTTAAGTGTACCTCGCACTTTGATGCAATGTTAGGGTTTTGAGAAATATTAACGGTTCATTGCAAAATGAAAACGTAGAAAATGAAAGATAAAATATCTTCATAGTTTTTGTATTTATGATTTAGATAAAGTTTTTGAGTTTTCATCTCGTTCTAATAGCGAAAGATGCTGTCAGAGAACCCGAGACGGCCATTCAAGAAATTTTTCACGTAATTAAACCAGTTTTTATTCAAAAACTTCAAATTATTTTGTATACATTATTGCGATTGATAAGGTGCTTGCTGTTTTCCTGCCAGAATTAATAAAATTGATAAATGTCCTCCAAAACCAGCATTTATCCTGCATTCTACGAAGATTCCAATTCCAATAGGGTAATCTGTAAATAGAATTAAGAAAATGCCATATTGTGTATGGATATTGCTTGTTACAATTCATACGATGCAGAGAGAATCTTTTTCTTAGCAAAATGCCAACAAATTAGAGTAATTTGTTGGATCTCTTTCTCTAATGCGCTTTATTTTTCAATCGGATAACTATAATCGCGGATTCTCATTTTTCTTCTACAAAATATTTAAATTTCGGCGATCAGCTCTTGAAAAATTAACTCTTTATAAAAATGGTCCTCAAGGACACGTAAACCTGTTTTCAACTTCCTACTAACCTCTCCTTTCCAAACAACATTTGAACTGTCTCTAGAAAATTTCCAGTTCACATGTGTGAAGCTTGATCGGCTAAGCATCTTTGTATTTATAATCAAAGGAGAACTGTATCACAGGCATTCCTTAGAAGCCGTCTGCTCTATAAACATTCGTAAGCATTACTCGGGGTTCCCCATTGATGTACCTTCGATATCACTACATCCAAGCAGATTTTCGTCTATATTTGATCCGAATTTGTTTTTCTCCTATTTTATCAACTTCGAGCATGGCTGACGAAAACTCAATGTACTAAATACAGATAATCGAGCCTTTTCGTTCTCATTGCGGTATATGCTTAGTTTAAAATCAACTTTTCCTCTTAATAGAATCATTTATAGACTTGCATTCTCAATGCTTTACATTTCTTTAGGTCTGCTACTTTCACGGACTAGGCCTACTTTTTCCCAAGAAACCTGGATCAAGCAACGAAGAAAATCAAGAACACCGTATATCAGAATTCTTAAAAAAGCGCTAAAAGAACGATCTGGAATAAAGAACTCTTGATTAAAATTTATCAAATCAAACTTGTAAAATCGATCTAAGAAGTCATCTGAGTGAGCTGGGTAGCTTAAGAAAAGCCCTTGAGAAACTGAATACAGCTCTCAGCAGAATTTTATTTTGAGTTTGCGTTCCTACGGTTTTCTTTTTTGGTTCTTTAAACTTATATATATTCAACACACAAAAATTATTGGACTGCTATTAGCTACAGAGATCATCAGGTATCTGATGCAAAGCAATTCGCTTCCAAATCTCGAAAAGCACGGTTTATCTCTCTATTGGAAGAACAGTGCGAATAAAAGGCTTAAGAAATTCTGATACTTAATATTGTAACTTACCATAAAATTATAATAAAGAGACTTAAGATACTTTGATAGCATTTGAAAAAGTTAAGTGGTTCGAGGCGAGTGATAGGCCATGATACCTGCATTTCAAGCTTAGTTAATTCAAGAAAACTCTCTTAGAAAGGGCGACTAGATCCCCAACTCATCTGATTAAGCAAACTATCATAAAAGAAGGCAGAATTCCAATAGATTCTTCATCCGTACTCAGCAAAGCTCATTAATATTTGTTTCTATTTTTCTCTCGATTTTCCAGTTTGATTCGTTCGCAACGTGCGTAATTTGAGAATATTCGAACTCTAAGACTGGCTACCATCTTTGTCAGGCTCACGTTAGAGCTCTCTTGGTTGCGGGTTGTGCGTTTTATTTCTGGAAATGCTGAAAAAATTCAAACGGAGAAGTCCGAACTTTTGAGTTGTTCTTATAAAATTTGAATCATTTAAAAATAGAACCGCGTATTTTATATTATTCCAAAATTCTTTTTGAAAGCTACCACTGGCGAGATTTTTAGTTCAGTTTTTTAAAACTGCCAAGTAATCAAATAATTTATCTCGAATCGAGTTAGGATATAAATCAACTTTCAATATAGGATAAGCTTATAAAAAATTAATTAAAAACCTTTTTCGAAGTTATAATCCTTTCCATGATCAGAAAGCCGTTTGAACTCTTTCTTATCGTGCTTACCATCCAAACTATAGTTCAGCAAGGAAGCTCCGGGAGCTTTTGCAATGTCTATCTGCTTGACACAGAATTCGCTGTTTATGATTCAGGACCTTATACCGGTACTGGTTCTAATGCTGGGACAACGTACACCAAGACTGACATCCCAGAGCGTAATCAATAATACCTATGATTTGTATGAAACTCTAATTAATTTCACTAGTTGAAACTGAAACGACGTTCACAGTGAGCTTCTATTTCGTGAACCAGGGAGACTCAAACGATTGGATAACTTATCCTAGTGCGCTTCTTTTCCAGCTCACCGATTCAACGCCAGAGTAGAGCAGACCAATTCTTTAGCTTTTTCAATAATGGTTAAAATTAAATAGTTCGAATTCAAATCGATGGCTACAAGTTTATCATACCATAGGCACTCTCTTCACGATTCACCAAATAGATGGTGGAGCAGTCCCTTCAGTGAATCATCAAGTTTCCCCAGTAAATTGCCTTGATTGTGTTAGCACCTAATCAATTATTTATATGTGAAGGGCCACCCCCCACCGCTAGGAGGTTTTTGGACTTTTATTCATGTCGAATTCGATGCGGCAGCTCAACAAATCTACATTTTCTACACTGATTTTTCCACATTCGCATACGAAAAGACAGAGACTGGTAGTGGAGTCACGAATGTCCCCATGGGCTCTAATGGAAAACTAATATTTGGATGCATACCTAACTCAAATAATATGCAATGCGCAAGTGGAAAAATTTCACGTCCGATTTTTGCTCCTTTTAGCAGAAAGGTGACTCCTTATGATACACTTGCTTACATGTTCAAAGGTAGACTTTAATCAATATACTGAGCAAAATTTTCAATAATTTATTATTATTTAAATTTAGTGAAGAACGTCGTGTGGTATAAATTTGACAATACAGATACTCCAGGTGAAGCTAAAGATTATTCAGAAAATACCGGAGGAGATATTGAAGGTATGGATACATAACACTTTGCGAAAATTTCATTCTAAATAATATTTATTATCTAGCCCCTCAACCAGACTTTCCTTCGTACACTTTGGTAATATAAAGATTTCTTGTTGAATAGCCATAAACTTACACCTTGAAAATAGGGCCAAGAGGACAAAGGTTTGAGTTTTGTCTCAACAAAGCGAGTGACGTTCCCGGATGCAATGCCTTACAGAAGTTACCAATATCCATGGCAAGCTGTTGAAACATTCGTATTTTGGCTAAACATGCCTCTTCAAACTTTGAACCCTGCGCATCTATTCACGCGTTATGAGGTAATTCTACTCTTCAAATCTAATCCGAAGGCTTGAATTGAAATCTTCTGCTGTTTTAGTATATCCCTCCTTCTACATATACGAAAAAGTTCCAAATTTCTTTTGATAACACGAATACAGTGAGAATTGCTATTGGTACCAATTCTTATAGCACCTCTCTTACGATTCCAGGTAATTTACCAAATTCTTATTTTCATTTTGGTTCATCCTGAATTTTCTTTACACAGTCTCAACATGGACACTTCTAATCGTGGCTCTCAAAGTGCAGCATGTATCTGTTTTTGTCCCTCCTTCTGGACATTGGCAGCAAACCTTCCCAACCAACCAGTGGTATTTGCATAGTTCTGGTGATTTCGAATATCTTGGAAGCCAATCCGCTTCATTTACAGGATATTTGAGAGAGATGAGAATCTTTTCAGATTCATCTCTGGTTAATTTTGGTCCGAATGCAGGTAACTAACAATCTTTGAAGTATCCAAAAAACACAATATTTTAAAAACTGTAGATTATGCAACTTGTCAGAGTGGATGCACTTATGGAATTGGTTTCCCTACACTGAAAAATAATCTTCCGGATCCTGTATGCCTATATTCTAGTACTCCTCCAACCTGTGCATCTGGAACAAGTCTTTTCTCTGACACTAACGCATGCTTCAGTAATCACAATTTGCAAAAAAATTATTACAATGCTTATTATTGTTTCAATTTATAAGAATGCTACAAAGATTGCGATTCGTGTACAGGACTTACAGCTACTAATTGTGAGCCATGCAGTGCTTCGCAAAATCTCTTCAAATTGTCAACCGGTTACTGTGGTTCAACGTGTCCAACAGCATCTTATGGGGATACTTCAACTCGAAGTTGTGAAGATTGTGTTGCAGGTTGTGATGCTTGCACGAATGGAGCAACCTGTACTACATGTACAAGTCCAAAGTATTTGTCACAGATTGACAATTTGTGCTACGATTCTTGTCCCACAGGAACCTACGTAAATGGGGCAGAGTGTTCTGCTTGCCCTTCAAATTGCGATGTGTGCTCAAGTGGAACCGTTTGCACAACATGCTCATCTGGATTTTATCTTTCCTCAGTTAATAATAAATGCTACAACCCTTGTCCCGCCGGAACATACCTCAGTGGATCCACATGTTCGGGATGCTCCACAGGCTGTTCCACATGTACTAGCAGTACTGCGTGCACTGCTTGCCAATCAGGCTATTACCTCTACGATGATGGATCTACTCAAAGCTGCTACAACCCTTGTCCTTCTACTTTGGTAGCCGATACTACTACAAATACCTGCACAGCAAGCTGTCCAGCAGGTACTTATCTTGACAGCGGTGTTTGTGAAGAGTGTGTTGAATACTGCACGAGCTGTTCGTCTGCTACCTCATGCGACTCATGTTCTGGTGGAAGGGTATTCGCCGATGGTGCCTGTGTCCTGCCAAAGTCATGCGCAGCATCTAATTGTACTCTGTCATTCAACCTCAGATTAACATCTGATCCACTTGGCTTTATACTGATCTTTAACCAAGAGGTTCAGGCTATCTTAGACTCACTGTCAACAACTCTAGTTGTGCGAATGGGTACTGTAACATACTTCAGTTCCGACTATTACCTCCAGGTGATCGATTCTGCATCAGCAAAAATCAAATTCCCTTCCGATCATGAAATATCATCAACAGCCACCCTTACTTGCGAATTGAGTCTCCCTTATTCTTTATCAAAAAATTTCACTACAGTGCATGACAGCGCAAGCATCACAGTCAATAGATACATCCCATTATCACCAACTCAAGAAACTCTCGCAACTGCCACCTCCGAGGCCGTTTCAGTCGGAGGAGATGTCACATCTACTCTCTTAGTCGTCAGCCAGCTTAGCGCTCTGTCCTCAACCTCAATGCTATTTGCTGCATTCGGATCCGACATGATACAAATGTACCGCTTCGTTAACGTCAGATACCCTGAAATTTGCTTGGTCGTCTTCAACGATTCAATAGCAAGCCCTGTAAGCATCTCCCTTCCGATTAGCATGGAAACTTTCGAAAGCGCTGGAGAAGCTATCGGTATTAATTCAATAATCAGTGACGATGCCTCTCTTGAAAGGCATGAAGTGAACCGCTACTTCATAAACAACTTCTGCGAAGGTATCTTCTCTGTGCTGGGCTGTCTACTCGTATGCGGAATCGTCGCTTTCGCGAGAAGATACAGAAAGAAAATGCACAGAAGAATCGTTTGGGTCGTAGATAAAGCCTATGGATTCTTATGCTGGAACTTTACGATTTCTATCTTGTTCAGCTATTCCGTCAAACTTTATTTCTACAGTATTGTTTATCTCTGGTATATTGACTCAGAGACAGCCAACGGAATCATCAACCTTATAGCAGCCATTATCACGATAGTGGTGAGCCTGGGACTTCTTGCGTTCTCTGTGAGATTCCTCAGGAAAGCCAAGAGAGAAGAACTCGCGGAACCTGAGCGATACGGACTTAGTGAGAAATTCAAGTGCTTCTATGAAGGAGTTAAACACGGTTCTGTGGGTCAGAAGTACTACGTGCCAATGTCAGTAGCTAGAGCGATGATTTTCGGGACTTTCTTATCAACAATGAGATACAGGCCGCTACCTCAAATAATTATGTTCTGTATTATGAACACTGCGTTCTTTGTGTATTTATTAGCGGTTCGTGCCTCGGAAGAGACAGCTGAAATGCTCGGTCAAATAGCTTCAGAGGCTATCGTATGTGCTTTCAGTTTCTCAGTCCTCGCTCTTGCTGTGATCGATCCTGACGACCCGGCCAATGATAACATGCGATCTCAATTGGGAATGGCTATAGTCTTAATGAATTTCATTCTGCTTGGAGTTCAGCTGCTGGTTGGCCTATGGGGTGGGTTCCAATGCTTGAAGGCGCTAATTAATGTAATAAAGAAGTGCCGTAAAAGGCGGCTTTCAGTAGCGCCATTGAAAGATGAAACCAGCCATCGAGAAAATGCGAGTCTCTTTGGAGATGCCCTCGGATTGGTAGATCTAGCATCGCCACATGAGCCACTATCAAGACCGACAATAGAAATGGGAACCTCAAGCAAATCTCTGGAACCAGAAAACATCACTAATCCTAAACCACCTGGCCTTTATGATGGGGCTATGCAGATTTCGCCTCTAACACCGATAAAACTCCGAAAATTCACGAGAGTCAGAGAAGGGACCCTTCTGGTGGAGTCACCAGACACATCAAATATTGATTATAGTTCAGGTCGTAGTCCTTTGCTGAAGAGAGCCCTTGAGAGAGCTTCGGGGATTCACAAGAGTTCCTGGGATGGGAGCCCAACTCCGGACTTGTTAGGGACAAGGATATCAATGGGAACAATCAACTTCAGTGTGAAAGAAGAAAATGAAGCTGAAGGGGCGAAGGACTAAGAGTCAAAACCTTATACTCTACAAGACTAAATTAATATCAAGCCAAATAATAGTTGGCTTGCTTGAGTAATGCTAAATTTTTCTGAAAACCTTAAAATATCTATTGCTGAGTCATTATTTTTGTCATAAATTGTTTGACTTGGCAAAAAAAAGAGAATAAATTAAGAGTCAGCGAATTATAAAATTGTGAGTAACTCTTGATAATATGTTTTTCGTTTGCTTACAACGAAATTATATGAAAAAGTGTTCGAAATATAAATTGTATCTTTGAAATAATCATTCCGCCCTGCTGAAATTTTAGTAGTGCCAAATTTTCAGATAGCCGAATCTGTTTTGATAACTTGGTTTTGCTACTTTAGACAGAAGACCGAAACTACCTCTTTTCATTTCACTCGATATTTATCTTAATATTGATTGATTGCTTACCAGGGTCAGCTTTTTGGTCTATATTTCTGTCAAAAAAAAACAACAAACTCATTTTTAAATTAGCTCAACTTATAACCAAATTAAGACTGAAGTATATTATTACCATTTTGATTCATTTTGTCATAGTTGTTTTAATCTTCATTATTATTTAGATAAGATTTTACTTCACTCTTTCGATAATATTCTTAACGATCACGCTCAACCGATTAACAAACTGATATATCATCTAATCTGATAAAAATCATTTTCCTTGATCAACTACAATTGATCAAGGCAATGAAATCGGATAATTTCTACGGAATGGGAACTCTTTCTCAATCAATCTCATTACAGAGACGCATTTTTCGTCCTCAAAAGGCAGCCCGACAACTTGCACTCCCATTGGCAGTCCTACAGAACCTTTCATTGCTTCCTTCGTGGCTTTCTCGATCAGTTGCTGTTTCTCTTCGACTTTAAAATCATAAATATCTTCACCTTCTTTAACAGTCGTTATGGGCAGAACTCCAGCAGGCATGTTCATATAGTTGTACAATGTAGTATAGAGCGCAACAGCTCCTAATTTCTGGAAGGCCTGAGACTTTACCGCAGGGATCGCGAAGCTCGGACAAATCACACAGTCCAACTTGTTTTCAGCCCACAATGTCATGTATTGGTCCTGCAATTTCTTTTGTCTCTTGATATTGAGCAGATACTCATGAGTAGTAAGTTCTTTGACATTCTTCATCACAGAAGCAGCTTGCTTCTCACCTAGTTTTAACAATATCCAACTAATCACCGTTCTTGAGAGTCCGGAAAGGCTTTGAACTCCCGCCATTAGTTTGTACGCAGAATGAAGGTCTTCGCCCTTTGAAGCGGATCTTAAAGTTCTGAGTCCTCCTTCTCCAAAAAGTATTTGCAGATTAGACAGGTTGATCTCGTTGATGTCAGGAACTTCGATTTCAACCATTTCGTGTCCGAGTGAAGCGAGCTTGTCGACCACTTCCTGAACTGCTCTCTGCGCTGCAGCTGAAGCGGTCACAAATTTTAGGGTTTTATAATACCCAATTCTGAGTCGTTTTCCTTCATCTAAGCGCGTGGCTTCATCATTCCAAGGGATCCTTGCCGAATAAGGATCGTCGAGATAGCTTGCAGCTGCACATCTCATAAACAGATTAATATCATCGACGGATTTGGCCAGAGGACCGATTGTCGATCGCACGTTGATCTGACCCACTCCTGAAAGAGCTCCGTGTCCCGTGCCTTGGCCGGAGATTCTTCCTGCTGTTGGCTTGAAGCCATAGAGGCCACAGAACGAGGAAGGTATTCTTATGCTTCCTCCGATATCTGTCCCGACGCCCAAAGGAGAACCCAAAGACGCTACAATCGCAGCTTCACCTCCAGAGCTGCCTCCTGGTGTACGAGTGGAATCCCAAGGATTTGTAGTCTCGCCGAATATGATGTTCTCGCTCGTCCAAGTCATCATCGCTTGAGGGACGTTGGTCCTCACGAAAGGAATGGCTCCGTGGTCTAGGAGTTGCTTGAGGCCAATAGCATCTTTCTCATGGATTATATTTATTTTGTTTACGATACCACAGGTGTTATCAAAGCCTTTTTGCCTCACGCAATCCTTGACGGAGACAGGGATGCCAAAGAGTATCTTATCATTCGCTGTTGGATCGGATTGGCGCAGTTGGTCGCATTCTCTCGCGATTCTGAGAGCCTCTTCGAAATTTACATCAGTCAAAAAGTTGAATTTCTCATTCATAGCAAGCGCTTGCTGATAATAAACCACTAATATTTCTTCTGAAGTTGTAGCATTCTGTGCCAGCATCTGAAGGAGTTTTGTAGCATCGGCTTCGAGGATCTCTTTTCTCTTTTCTTCGGTGATCTCGAGGTGAGGAATGAGCTTCGTGCTCTCTGCGATTTTTTTCATAAGCTGATCGCGTCTCTGCGCTGCCTTAGAAAGCACTTTTCTTTTGCTGAGGTACGCTGGGATTGATTTCGCGATGCATCTAAGAACGAATACACCGATCAGTGAGCCAACTATCAGCTTTTTGGTCTTTTTAGGGTTTATCGTTTCCAGGTAGGATTTCAAAGCCATGGCCATCTTTGTAATTTTAATTTATTTTATATTCGTGAATCGGATTTAATGCTGAGATACATACTCATCGAAGCACCTAAATTGGCATTTGATGGCCTAGATATAACTAACTGTCCTTGCTTCTGAGTTATTCGAATTAAGTTTCTGCTTTCTGAATGAAGTTACCCTCTTACTGTGAAAGTTCTTAAAAAAACCCTGGTGGAAGCCAGCCACTTGAATTAATTCTCAATCAAATCAAAATTTTGAAATTAAGAACTCTTAGTAATTTGAATAAATGAACCTAACAGAGCCGAATCCAGAAGGCAAGGAATCATTCGGATTCATTCCACAAGAGTACCCAGGATCAGACGATCCGCGATTTTCACATCTAACTATCGAATCGAGCGTGAAAGTTGTCAGCACCAGACCCAGAGCCAGTTTTACGATGATCAAAGCCTATCTGGGAGTCGGGATTCTCTCGCTCCCATTCAATTTCGCAAAATTGGGGCTCGGGCCAAGTTTACTGCTGTTTTTTATCGCTGGTATTTTGAACTACGCTGGGATGACATCGATGCTAAAAGTCTGTGACACTATATATGAAGATTCGATGGACTATCCAAGAGTTGCTAAAATTGTTCTTGGAAAAAGCTATCGGAACTTTGTCGAAATGAATTTGATAATTCTGCTTATGGGATCTGCGATGGCCAGCACAGTGTTCAGTATGCAATTCTCCAGCCAGATTTTATGCAATCTAGAGATGGAAACTCTATGTAACAACCATTGGTACCAATATGGTTTCTTTTTACTTATTATTCTTGGCTCTGCGACAGTGACAGATTTGCATTATCTTTCGTTGCCAACATCGATTTCGATTGTTCTCCAATTTATCTTTTTGTGCGCTTTTGTTATCAAAATGATTAGCTTAATTGCGGTCAACGGAGTTTATGGAGGAAGCTTTGTGGACTTGCTGTTTAAGTTTGATATCAAATACCTACCGATCGCGATTGGAGCCTTTGTGTATGCTTTTGAAGGGATCGGCTGCATGCTAGAAGTCCGGAACACACTGCGAGATCATCAGGGTTATTGGAAAGTTTTGAATTTATCGTACTCGATCATTACAGCAGCCTATCTTCTGGTGGGAACATTAGGAGCGTTGGGGTTAGGAGACAATATCACTGAGATTGTTTTTATGAGTCTTCCACAAACCAAGTTCTTCCTCTTCGTTGAAGCGAGCTTTATCATCGGGATCATACTGGGAATTCAAACGAATATTTTTCCAGCAATCCGATTAATCGAGAATTGGAAAATATTTCGCAGGGTGGTGGCTGACCCAGACACAGGGAGGAAATCGGGGTTCGGGCGCATCCTGATCCGCTATGGGGTGAATTTGCTGTGCTTTGCTGCTGCCATGTGGACGCCGAGCTTTAACCTGCTAATTGCATTCCTGGGAAGTATAAACGAGACGGTTATATGCTTCATTATGCCCGCATTGCTATTTTTGGCTCGTTTCCCAAATTTGAAAAACACGCTGTTGGGCATCACGAATCGGGTGAATATGGTCCTTGCAACGATAGTAGGAATGATTGGCAGCGTCCTAAACTTTTGGACATTAATTAAATATAATAGCTCTGAAGATCTATAGCAAGTCTTTCGATAGATTTAGTTACGTGATTAATGAAAATCTTTGTAAAAAACATCTCTGAATGCTAAAAAACTCATTTGATTGGATCTCACGTAGCAAATGTTAAGAGTTCCTATTTGGCAATATTCAAATCTAAGAAAATTGAAACCTCATGAAAAAGCGGTATTTCTTGAAATATATGTGAGTGCCTTCGAGGTCTACTGAGAGTTAAACAAATGATAAATCAAATTTCTAAATTTGTTAATATTAATTGCTTACTTTGCTAGATCTAAATATCAAGCAATTGTTTAGCGGGTGTTTAACAGCAGAAGGATAATTTGAAAAAAAAGCAAATTGAAAAGTGCTCAATGGAACTTGAAAATAGCGGAAGCCAAGCCTACTCAACCAATTTCTATCAGCCTCAAAGTTTCGAACAAAATAACCAAGGGTTTTCACTCTTTGGAGGAGGAATGAGCCAAACAAACACAAACTTTTCATTATTTCCTCAGACAAGCCAAAATTTCTCCTCAAATCTCTTTACCCCAATCTCCCAGCCCACAAACACTGATTCGTTATTCAGAACTGACCTCATCCAGCAACGGAGCCTGTTTGACAACAGTATGCCAACCCTTAATTTTAATCAATTCGGATCCCAGCAGTCAATGGGTCTCCAGGGAAATCAGCCAGGAGCAATCCAGCCTCTAAGCACTTTCCCAACTCAAACAAACACTTTTGGACTGAATTTGGACCCAAGGAGCGCTTGTCCCGATGATGACCCTAATGATGAAGATTATAAGCCTCCTCAAGTGGAAGAGTCGAGCTCTGACGAGGAAGAATACATGAATCCTGATGAAATGCAAGAAGGTATTTTGCTTTTTGCTTCCGTTAAACCTGACAAAATTGTTTTTAGAGGAGGATTTGACTGAAGATAAGAACTTTAACGTTCAAGACTACCTGCGCTTTAGAGCAACTCTTGAAACAAACCAGGGCTAGAAGTGTTAAGGCCAATCATGTACTTTTGTACTCATACGAGAGTTGTATGGACGTATGAGCGATTGATGAAAAGAAAGTAGAATTAATTCGCTAAGGAGATGCGTTCTGGTCTTCAAGTACGTTAAGAAATATATTTATGTCTGAATAAGTGTTCCTTGTTGAGTTAATAAGGACTTATTGGTGTGTGCGCTTTAAGGATCTCATAATCACTGCAATTCGTACTCCATTATTTTGAATTTTCAAGTGAAAATATGAAAGTCAGAGCGGTAACTTAATATCATGAAAGATAAGAACCAATTCAGAGCTTATCGGAACTCGAAGCAGTAGCTAATCAAATACTGACTATATCTTTTTATTTTGAGAAAATTGTGAATCATTATTGGAAGTTTTCTGAACAAATTTCCTCCAAATTTTTATCTGGAACTAAATTAAATTAGGTAGGACCCTTTGAGTATTACTTTTTCAAGCCGTAGAGTATCTTATTTTCATTGATCTAACGACCTCCATGGCATTTTCACTACTAATGTAAATTTAGAAATTTAGTTCAATAGGACATGATGTAAAACCATTCAAAATATAACATAAATAGGTCTGTCTGCCTCTCCATATTTATAATCATTATATCTTACTCTATTTATGATTGCTCTTTAGTCTCCTCCAAATCCTTTTCCTGCTTCTTCACTTCCTTGGAATCCTGCTTACTTTCTTTAATTTTTTGCTCCTCCAACTGTTTTTTCAAATTTTCAAAGTATTTAGTTTTCTCCGGGTGTTTCGCAAGCAGTTTATCAATTTTTCTCTGGCATCTTATGTTATAAATCTCCATCTGATAAGTATGCAAATTGGGATTTTTTTCAAGACCAAGCAGGTAGGATTTCAATGCCTTCTCGTAATCCTTCTTGTAGAATTCAAAGTACAGACCAAGCCTGAAAAACTTGATTGAAAAATTTTTCTTCTCCTTCGAAAAGAAATAAAACGCTTTAAAATACTCTGCTGCTGTCTTATCATAATTGATCTTTTGATAAAGCTTCGCGGCTTGGCAGTAAGGAAAGTCCTCCGGTTTGAAAGCTGGGAGTTTTCTTGTACTTTCCATGATACCAATAGCTTTGTTGAGGTCTTTTTCGACGTGAATTCCTACTTCATAGCATCTGCTAAGCAAATCCCTCGTAACGAACTTCGTAACTTCCGATGGAATAAGGTGAAATAGCTTATTTAGATTGTCGATGATGTCATAACATAATTTATTTTTCTTCGCTTTGTCGAATTCTGGACCGCTGCAATATCTAATATGCCAGACAACTTCAATACCTGTTAGTTCAACAATTTTGCGATAGCAGAAATTCAGTTGCTGAGTTAGCAGAGCAGCATTAAGCGCATCCATAGCGTATTTATACAGAGTATGAATATGCGATTTAGAGTGCTTCAGCGCATACTCATGCCTACGATCGGTGATGTGAGGTATCGGAAGTACGGGGAAAACGAACAGAGCGAGCATCGCGAGCTCATCCCCTTTATTTGTGACCACCTCTTCTAATCTGCTCATCATTTTGTCATAAATTAGCATCTTTGCTTCCGGAATTTGATACTCAGGGAAGATCTCGAGATAGAGATATTCAAAAATGATTTTAATAACCTCTTTATGCCGACAGATCGGCCCATCGAGAAAACTTTCCAATATTTTCCCTACTTCTCTTGGAGTCAGTTGTTTTAGACGTAAAATATTATAAATGTCTTTGTCTAAGCCCATGGGGTCTTTTGTTTGGAAATAGATTATACTCGTCACCTGAGCAAATATCGCGTGGGCAAGCGCCTTCTCGAGATCCATGTTTAGCAGATAGACATCATCTCCGCAGTAAGCTTCGTAAATTCTCAGATGAGCCAGTGGAAAATTAAGATCAGCAGCCTTGTTGTAAAGCTCCCAGGCCTTCTGAAGATCTTTTTCTTCTCCGAATGAATATTCTAAGGTAATTGCTTTAAAGAATAGGGTATATGCAGTGTGTTCTTCATCTTTCATTTCGTGGAGTTTAGTTTTGAGAGGGAATGAATTGATTAAGAAATTAAAGGGCATAGTATAGACTCTAAAGTCCGTCCCTGCTAGTGGGTTCAACTTTTTTCCTTTATGACCAGAACCAAAGCCTGTAGAAGGTGCAGGAAAACCAAATCCTGTAGAAGGAGTACCGAAGTTAAACCCTGTATTAGGCGCACCGAAGTTAAAACCTGTAGAAGGAGCACCAAAAGTAAAACCTGTGGAAGGAGCACCGAAGTTAAAACCTCCAGGAGACGTCCCAAAATTAGCAGCCATGATTTAGGTTGTGGTAAGGTTTACAGAGGGTCTTGAATAAATCTATTTTTATTGATGAAATTACTTTGCGGTTGATTTAAAAATGAAAATCATGCTAAATGCAATGCTGGTTGCTTATTGAATCAGAATATCAAGGAGCTTCTCTAAAATTTGAAGGGTCCCAGAATAAATATGGATACTGCTAACGTACTACTGCATTTCGCTATCTGTAATCTATTCTCTTCTGAGATTTCAAGGTGATAATCAAGTAGTAGGTGCTTTTTCTTCTCAGATTATAAAAATTAGAATGCAATTATGAAGTTTACTTGTAAGAATGGATTTAACAATCATGCACTTTAGTTAGTTAGAATATATCAAGTTAACTACCTTGACGAGCGAACAAAAGGGAGCCTGAGCTAAATTCCATTTCTCCTTCAAAATAAAAGATCTTTGTGGACCTATCTGAGACTCGTAACTGCACTGGTCGCTGAGGTTAAATGTCTCATGAGCTAAGGGGAGAGCTGTCATTCAATCTTGTAGAATATTTAAAAAGAATTTAGTTTTATTGAAATTTATCGAAAAAAGATTGAGGGTAAGTGCAATAATGTTTCAAGCGAACACAAAGCAACTAAAGCGGTTTGTAACAACCAGAGGGTGCTGCAACCAGTATTTTGAAGATATCAAGTCGTTAACAACAAAGCCTGCAAAGTATTTTTCGAAAACTCACAAATCGATCAATGCGCAGAAATGGATCAGCCGAGATCCAAACCTCGATCTCTCTAAAACAATGCGAATTATGAGTTACAATATTTTAGCTGGATGCAATGTTCGCCCAAGACTCTACCCCAACGTTCCAAAAGAAGATCTTTGTTGGGAAACAAGGCACAGGCCAATTCTCAAGTATCATTCATCTCATAATGACCGAAACGCTAATATTTCAATAAAGAGAGATAGAAACACATGATCCAGATATCATTTGCTTCCAAGAATTTGAAGTACATTCATTCAAATTCTTGAATTGTGTTCTTACTGATATAACACTACTACTCCTTCAAGGAAGAAACACTAACAATGTTTATTGCTGAGCTCAAAGATCTCGGATATCTTGTAACATTTCCCAATTACATATCAGGGGGTTCTAAGTTAAATAGTATGAATTCAAGAAAAAATCAGGTCCTAAAATCGAAGGCTGTGCGATTTTCTGGAAGTCTAATCAGTAAGGATGCCCTCAGATATTGCAGCTACTCATCGAATTTGTGAGGTTTAAGGCAATAAAGCATCATCCTCTCGATATGAATCTTAAACTACTGCACTTAAGCCCGAATCTTGATTTTCTTGATCGAGAAAATGTTGTGCTTATCTCGGTTTTGGAAGACCAAGGCAAGGCACTTATAATTGGAAACACACACATTCTTTTTAATGTGAAGAAAGCCGACATCAAGCTAGGTTTATTATCACTCGAAAAACGTTCTAACACTTCCTAAACAGGACAGCTGCTAATCATAGCCCAGGCTTTAACTACTGTAAAAGATTTCTATGGTATGTCTCTGTCTGAGGATGGTATGACAACATGCAAATAATAATAGAGGCAAAAGGAATGAAAACCACGACTTTTCTCTGTGGCGATTTTAATTTGATCCCAAACAGCCTCTTGTATCAGTTTATTGATACCGGAAAGATAGATGTAGGAAACGTTCCCGCGCTTCAGGTAAACAATAAATCTGGAATTGATTGCAGGTAATGAGTACAAATTTAATATATTATAGTTCAGCAACCAGCTGTATGCTACTTTTCAGTCCAAAATGGACGATGAATCTCATTTTTTCAACACGACTAAGCGATTTGTACCTCCGGTTCCCAAAACAGCCTATCATCTAGTAAGTTACTTCACTCAGGATGTTCAAGGTAACTGTTGCATGGGTGCGATTTAGGACCTCGAGAAGTTCGCCTATCTAAAAGCAGCTAGTGTAAAATTTAATGATGACAACAGTTTAGGCATCCACGTTGGAACTCGTCGGGTTGATCTTTTGAACGAGAATTCCGTATTGCGTTTATCTGAAAGCATAGATCTCGAAAGCACGTACTCGACGATATTTCGTAAGCTATATGAAGATGATCCAAGCAATTGCGAAAGCATCGTCACAGACTGCATCTCGAAATTTAATTTGCCTCAAAGCGAGATCGAAAAACTGACTTTTGAATATAGTCTTAGCCATTTTGCTCATGAGTTCAACAGTAATGTCGACTATATCTGGTAGATAGCTTTTCTTGCTGTGTGTTGGTTAATTTCATTCAAATAGGTATGATAAAAAGGGATACATGAAGCCCAAAGCCATTCTTCAAAGCATTCCGTATGAAGAACTGAAGAGAGTCGGGCGTAAAAATTTCATTACATTCTAATTGGATCTTAATTTTACAATGGCTTTGTCCTATAGCATTCCCGAATAAGTTTTATCCGAGCGATCATGTGCCTCTAGTTGCTGATTTTGTTCGCAAGATTTAAGAAGAAACTGTGGGAATTGGGAAATCATCAGTCATCCGAAGGAAATATATCATCTCAAATTACTATTGGAAAATGAATTTTGTAGTTTGAAAATCAAAATCATTTGTACATACAATCAAATTCCGTCCATAATTCTTAGTAATGGTGTCTCATTGTAACTAATAATTAATTGAGTGATGAAGAAAGTCCTAGAATATAAGTTTTTGAATAGCAAGGAATTTAGCAAAGTTGAGAATTCTTTTTTTCTTTCCCTCTCTCTCTCACTCAGAAGAGCCATATATATTTTTCATAAGGGTTTTTTCATCGAAATGATATTCGTTAAAGTTATTATTTTATCTCATCGAAAGTAGTTTTAAATGGACCAGGGAAAATTTTTCGGTACCTCTTCAACGGCAAAAATGCCTTACACTGGGTTCAACTCATCCAATTACATAACTCCCAGCCATTCACCTCATGCAGGCAAATTTTTCTCTTACCAAGCCGCCTATTTAGACACCGTTGACCCCAACTCCAACTACCACCATTCGTCTCAGCACGACTTTTCACTCACTTCTCCCAAAGACACGTCTCTAAAAACGAGAGCAGACACAATGACAAGCAAGGAGTACGAGAACCTACAATACGAATTAAAATCAAATCTCAACCTAAAAGAAGAGATTTTAGCAAAGATAAGGTCAGTGGCCGCAGAAAACGAGAGACTAATGGCTGAAATGAGGGGATTGAGACAAATTAATAATGAGCTCAGATCACAAGTTCAGAATCCAGACGCTCCAAGTCTCAGAGAAAGCGCTTTTGATGTAGATGCGGTGATTAAACAAAGGGACTACTTCCAAGCTGAATATCAACGAGTAGTAAAACAGCTTCAAAAGCAAGATTCATTTAATGCGTCGAGATCAGAAATTGACGCGGCTTCTAACGAGTTTCGGAAGGACGTTGCTGCCTTGAAGCAAGCTCATCAAGGGGAATTAACTCGGTTAAATCAAACGATAGCGACGCTGCAGCTTGAAAATACCGGATTGAAAAATCTCAGGAATACATTGGAAGCTCAACTCGAGAAGTTCAAGGACCAGAAAAGAGAGAATGAGACTTATCAGACGAAACTGCTTAAGCTCGAAACTGAAAATACCGCCCTAAAGAATAAAATAGAAGCGTCAAATTCTATTCTTAAGTCACAAAGTGACAAGTTTGAGAAAATAGAAGCAGAGTATAAAAACCGGTTGAGCCAAGCAGCCCAAGAGAGCGAGATGCTAAAATTTCGGATAGCTGAGATGACCACTGTTGAAGCTATGCGTACTGTGCTGTTGGGAATTGAAAACGAGCGGCTTCACGGAATTATTAGTGAGCTATATCAAAAAATTCAGAAAATTGAATGGGAAGAAGGCTATAGCGTTGAAACTTTAAAATCGAATATGCATGAAGCTCTAGAGCACCAGAAGAAAGCTTTCGAGAAACAGTTCAAAGATCTGGAAGCTAGATTTATTGAAGTTGATACTATGAACAAAGCAAGAGGTGAAGAAATTCAAAAGCTCAAGTTTGAGAGCGAGGAGTTCGAGAAAGAGCTTGAGCATTGGAAGGAAAGATACAGAATAATCGAAAACAGTCACCGATATCTGGTCGATGCTGTTGACAAAATGAGATACAATAATCAGATAGATCTCAATGTGTCAGTTTGTGATGACGAGGGTGGAAAAGAGGAAGGAGTGTCTGTGGATGCGAAGAATTTGTTGAAGGAAGCGAACTTTTTCAAAGAGAAATCGTTTGCGCTGGAAAAAAGATCAGTTCTTTATATGATCGAGATTGAGAGGCTTCAATCGCTTTTGGCTGGACTTTTGAAGAAAAATGAGACTCAAGAGACTCAAGCAACTGAACCTGGGATTAATTCACAGAAATTTGCTGCAAATGAGTTCTCAGAATCAAATGTAACCAATGAATAAAGAGGATTGCCTGCTTTAGTATTATATCAAAGATCAAATGAATTTATTTCAGAGCTGTGCTGGTAAACTCTATAATATAGTTTATCTTATACATTCATCCACTTTTTCGCCACATAAAGATATTAGAATCTATATATATTAAACAGCGAACTTGCCACATTATTGTTGTTGCTGCTGCTACTTACCTTGGAATACGTCGAACAAGGCTACCATAAATGCAGCAATCGATTTAGTTACTTAGAAAATGCTAAGACTTGATGTACCCAGCCTGAAATGGCTGAGAGAAGTATTAATTGTTCGAGAGGCTCTCACGAGAATGCTTTAGGCTCAGATTCATTCAAGTTAGGCCTAAGTAAAATAAGTATCAATTAATGCTGAAATAGTACATGCAGACTTCATAAGTAAGGATCATCCATGACAGCATACTGTCTCTCTTAATTATAACAAAAAAGTTTTATATTCAGAATTGAGAGCGCTCAATTCCATGCGAATTCGATAATTCACTATTTGGTTTTCAAGCAGATTCAAATGCAATTTTTGATAGGGATTTGAAGACGCAATCCTCGTTAGAAATGCTTCAGCATGGGAGTCCATAAGAAAACAATCACATGCAGAAATTGTAACGTCCGCTTTTTGCAATTTCGTCACGCTTTCTATCAAAAATTGACTCCCTTCTGCAAAACTTTGATTAGAATCGAAATTCAAGTCCAGCAGCTTGAGTTCTGAGCAATGAGACAGCGACTCAAAGATCCTCTTCCAAGCCGAAAAATCTCCAATGACTTTGGTAAACTCAATTGACAGATGAGCTAGCTTGCTTTTTTTCGAAATTGTGTCGAAAAAGTCGCCAATCTCTTCAGCCATCAATTTTTGTTTTGAGAAACTCAATGACAATGACTGAAGACGGGTCCAACGGTCAAATCCTAAAGCTAAGATTCGACAACAAGATTGAGGCAGGTGGCATTCCAAACTCAAATGCTGAATGCTTTCGGTTTGTGTACTCAGCAGTTCACAGAGGACTTCTGCGAAACCTAACCCAAAAGGGATTTTACTGCTGATGCGAAGGTAACTAAGATTTTTATTGATGCCAACTAGGCCTAATATGAACTCGCTGAACGTTTCTGCGCATTTGGTGCGATCTTCAACAAGGATTTCCAAAGATTGCAGCCGACATGGTAGTTGCCGCGGGTTCGTGTTGAGTGTGATTGCGCTTTGAACTCTTAAAAATACTTCTGATAATTCCGGTAAGTCTGCAATATGTTCAAATACATCATAAAGGTTGAGGTTTTGAAGCGAAAACGAAGCAAAATCAAATCTTATGGTTCGAAGGCGTAGAGAATCTGAAAGCATATTGCAAATATCCATGCAAGTTTTTTGTGAGTTAGAAAGCATAGGTTTCAGCGAAATCGAAGTTAGATTTGGTTTAAATCTGTCCAAGCTCTTGTGACTCAGCAGAGAGATTGTCCCATTGTTAGAATGCCGATCTATTTTGAGGAAGACCGTTGTAATAGGCTGATCAGCTGCTGGTTGTTTTTCTGAGTGAAATACTAACTTGTTAGTATTTGGTTGAGTTAGTGGCAGCCGCAGCCGTATCTCCACTTCCTTTACGAATTTCGAATGCATTAACCCTTTTTTCGAGATATTTATGAGAGACTTTGTATCGATTTGTTTCAAAGTTGACTCGATAGTTACAGATTTGATTGCTTTAGCACGGTATAGTACCTTCCGTAACCCGTAGGAGATATGGTTCATGAATTTCTCATCAATACTTTCTGTATCTATAAGGATAGCCATTGAGAAAGTTTTGCTCTCGACCTTCCTTTGTAAATTTTTCATGTACGATCTTGAAAGAGGAGGACTTTCAACTAAACTGCTTTCTTTTTTCTGCCGAAATGTGAGAGATCCAGTGAGGCTCTGAAACTCTAGAAATTGGTTTGAGATTATAAATCTCATGCGAAAGAATCTGTTTAAGGTGTCTGTGACTTCTCTCGATTGGAAATGTCTATAAAGTATGGAGATGTCATTTTTCTCATAAGGTTTTGTTGATATCAAATCGTTTGTAGCCATTCAGCTTGTTTACTGGAGCACTCTTTTAAATATCTAAACATTTTTCTAATTTATTTCAAAAAAGATACTGGCAGGTAATTAAATTCCCTCTGGGTTTCTGAATAGGCAACAATGAAACATTATAAGTCAATTTTCAGAGTTTTGTAACAATGGAGATAGAAACAGTATTTTGCTGTTCTGTGAAGTAGGGATGCATAATAAACAAAGCCTTTCTCTTTGAAAAATATGTTTGATTGGTCTCCTAAGGCAAGATTACGAGCGACCCTTCTAGAAGCATTATCTTATATTCATCGAAAACTGCTAAAATTTCTCTGAGATGAAACGTGATATACATGGATATTAATCAAAATAAGATCAAAAATCGATTTCCTCCTCTTTCTGAAACCACAAATATTTATGTAAAAAAAGAAAAAGATTTGCGCAACTTCAAATGGAAGTTAGAGATTAGAAATTTTCAAAGAAAAAAAAACAGAAAGACATAATTAATTCTCAGCTTCATGTTGAATTCAAAAAAAAAAAATTCATCAAGGATAGAGCAAACTCATTCCTATTGAGGTTGCTTCAGCGCGTAAAAAAAGTCCCTAACGAGTTCCTCGAATAAGCAGGATTCGTGAAAATCGAATGACTTTCATTATAGACGAAATCAATCTTGCCGACTCCTTTGTGTTTTACCAAATTCGGACGATGACTTCTCAATAACTTCATATCTCTCAGCTTAAGCAATGAAGCTATCAAACTCGAGTCCTTTGTGATCGTTTCTTCATTCCTCAAGATATCTTCAATGACGGTGTTTTTAATCGAAGATCTTGGCACTGATAACGCCCTCGCATCATAATACAACTGATCTTTGAAACTTCTTGCCGGAGATGGTTGATCATGTCGAGAAGAAATTTTCAGTTCAGGAAGTTTACTTCTACTCCTTGAATGAGTGCCTAATGCGCTTGGATTATCAATGGACTCTTGATTTGGTTTTTCAGCGTCGCTGGGTTCTTGCACCAAAGATTTTGAGTTCGCATGATTTAAATCCAATTGAACTGGTTTCAATCGAGATCTCCTAAGATCATGAGTCGAACCATGCTTTCTTAGGCCTCTTTCCATGGTTAGAGGCTGAATCGATTTTCGGATTGGAATCAAGGTTGCTGCTGCCTCTTTGCTCTCTTCTTCTGTTCCCTGCAGAAGTGATGAGGAAAGTTGATTGAGAGATTTATTATTTTGCTTTGTAGTTTGGGTCTCTTGAGAGATGTGAATTTTTGTTTTTGAATTTGGGATGGCGATGTCTGGGAGCTGATTGTGAGTTGTGATTTTTGGTAGATTACTCTTGACTTTTAGCAAATTTCGCAGATAGCTTTTCGGTTTTGTGACATGAACATTGGACTTGATAATTTTTTCGTAGATTTGAGTGTTTTCAGATTGGTCGTCGAGACAATCCACAATTTTGATAGGAGAGCTCACCATTTGTGATTGCAGAATTTAATAGGAATTCACTTTATTATTTTTTATTTGCTCTCAATTTGCGATGTAAATTTTAGTTGAGAATCCAGCTTGGCTTGGGAATTAATTTTACAGTCTTATCTCACGATGAAGAGCAACCTTCCTTTGAAAATGGAAATTTAAAATAAGTTGAGATAAAAATCTTAAACCAAAAAGCTGTCAAGGAGTAAGAGACTTGGCATTATGGATGTAAATATTCTTTAATGAAGTTTTTCGTCCTAAGATGAGATCATTAAAAAGCAACACCACTTTCTTCTTCACATTCCTGAGAACATGAATGCTTGCTTCCAGGGATGAAGTTTCTTCACATGAGCTTTACAGAAGAGATGGCGGGTAACTAACCAAATTGACTACAACAATAACAATAGTTGTATTGCCACAGTGAATAATTTACTGAGAATTCACCTTCTTTTGTCATTGAGGAAAATCACCACAGTATTTTTGGAGTGTTCTTATGAAAGACAGCAGTCAAGAGTAGAAATAGTGCTCCTTCGTTATCTGCTTTCAAAAGAATAAACAATAAATGAAATTGGCAAAATTATCATCCAGAGATGCTTAAGACACCAAACCAAATAATTTCTTTTGAGAGTTTTCAACAAACTGCTCGTAACTTTGGATTCACAATTCCAATTTGGATATTCTCTCTCTCTATTTTTCACTATCCTCTTTATAATCGTCAACCATGATCTCGAAAACACTTTTTAAATCATCTAATTGCGAATCTATCTATTGCCGATAATCAAAAATAAAAATGATAAAGTCTCTCAGCAAGCTCGGCGGCGCCTTTGCCAACTGCTCAATCAAAAATTACGCTATCGGAATCAGCTACTATCCATTGAACTATTTCGCTGAAGCAAAGCAGACCGGTGGAAAAGACTCAAACGCAAAACCAGAATCCAAAGAAAAAGAACCTTTGTTCCGCGCTTTAGATGATATCGTCAGCCCAAGTCAAACCAACAGCTTCAAGTTCCTTTCCCAATACGATTTCCAAAAGCAAATCATTCCTGAAGTTACTAAATTATTACAATTAGGAGTCGATAAGGACGCTCTCTCTCGTATCGCAGAGTACGCACCTGAAGCCCTCGTAACCGAAAAATTCGCCGACTGCAATACTGTTTCTGAGTTCTCCAACTACCTCAAGAAAACCTACGGCTTTGATAACGCCGAAATCAAGGAGATTCTCATCAAAGCACCAAGACTCCTCAAAATTACCCAAGCTCAGCTCGAAGAAAACGTGAAACTATTCCAACAGAAATTCCAACTCTCCAAGGAAGAAATCGCTGCGCAATTCAAAGCCTACCCTCCAGTTTTTAAGATGCCTCATGATGATGTTGTTCGCAAGGCTGAGGTCGTCAAGGACTATATCCCTGTGGATGATAAGCAAATCGGACGATATCAAGTTAAAGCCCCTTATTTTATCTCGACTCCTTTGGATTGTTTAAAAGGCACTCTGGAATATATGCTCAGAATGGGTTTCAAAGAAGAGCAAGTTATTAAAATTGTAATTTTATTCCTTCCCATGGCACCCCAGAGCTAATTTTTGTCGATAAAGGTGGACCAATACACTGAAGTCGTCACTCAGCCTGTGACTCTTCTCAAGTCAATCATTGATTACCCTAAAAATCACCTCAACATCGGGATAAAAACTCTTGCAGAGATTTACACTGAAAATCCACGTCTTCTGGGCATCAATGCTCATTTGCTCATGTCCAAAAAAGTAAGCCATTGCTATAAACGCAGAGAAATATCGAAAATCACTAATGGTTAGGTTCTCGCGCTCAATGACATTGGATTCACAGATGAGCAGGTCAGAGACATGTTCATTAAGTACCCGAGAATTTTCGTGAAGTAAATATGCTTGATCCATGAAGAACTGAATTAACCCTTCTTTTCTAACCAAAAAAGGAGTTTGGCGTCGTTCACCACGAAGCTCAAGTATTTAACTCAACGTCAGAAGCTCAATTTGCAAAAGGAGCCAGCGTTCCCTCTGATAATGAACTATCATTACGGACGTATTATCAGACCTCGCGGAGAGATCCTGCTCTCGAAAAATAAGCAAATTCCATGGATAGAAGTGCTTGAGATGACCGAAGAAGAATTTTGCAAGGCGGTCGGGGCAACTGCAGCAGTAATGACCATTTTGTGTGAAAGTCTTCTACAACATAACATGTTTTAGGAACTTAATGCTTTCAAGGAAGAAAAGTTCATGACACTCGAGCTCGATTTGAATAGGAGATTTTATAGCAGAATCTACGATAATACCCCCAAAACCATTGACTACTAAGCTCATAAATGTGCAAACCTTCTGTTGTTTTTAACATGTTAAGCATCGTTTGTCTGTAGTTTTATTTTGCAGGAGAATAACGCATAAAACTGACAAAACTTCAAAATTTATTTGAAACTTAGATTATTTTTCCTCTAATTTTTTCAAACTTGAAATGAGAATAGAAAGCCTTACCTTCCTCTTTCAGACGGGAATTGGAAAATGTTGAGACAAACGTGCTTGTTTTTTAACACAATGCAATAGTATTCTTTCGAATTTTGGCTTGTTATTTTGAATTTATTGCTATCAATATATAAAATTATTGGGAATTGGTAAAGAGTCGACTGATACACCAGTCCCTAAAATGGCACATAGAAGAAGTGATTTGTTTTTTCCCAACGATCGACGAAGCTCGTCTCTCACAAAAGATTCCAGAAGTGGTGTTCAGGAAGAGTCTCAGGGGGATCGGTCTTCGATGTTGCTTAGAAATGTCACTATTAATCCTTCGCCGCGAAGTCCTGCCATGATAAGGAAAGTTTCTGACAATCATACTATGGGAAATGTTGATTCAGAAAGAGGCGAAATTCAAAAACCTGAAACAAGGGAAATTGCGCCCAAGTTAATGCTTGTTTCTCAGCAAAAATCTTCCAGCGATATATATATGGAGGCCAATAAACGTCCAGAGGCATCTCTGCTGGTCAGTGGGCATTTCATGGGTGATGGAGATGAAGATTATATAATGAGTCCGGAGCTTCGAGAGAAACGGCCGGTTTTGACGAGAGATGAGACCATATTTACTGATATAATTGGCGATTCTGGAGTAACAAAACGGTTCCGAGATATTCTTGAGCGAGTAGCGAAGACTGACGAGAGGTTTAAGGGTTTGAATCGGTTCTTTGCAAGGAAAAAGTTATTTGAGGCCTTGGCGAGCAAAAAGCAACCGCTTGAGCAAATGCAGCTTTTGATGCTTGGAGATCACGCAAATCCGGTCAATAACATCCTCGGTGCCCAGTATTTCAATGAGAAGTCATTTTTTAGGAAGCGATCCACTTTAAGGGACGGAAAAGATTACAAAAAGTCTAATACTGGACAAGTGAAGACTATGTCATTTCTCGATCGAGTAAGATTAATCTCCATGCTCAAACTCGCGAAGAAAGGAGAGTTGAAAAAGAATGTGATTTTTCGATGTTGCCATTTTCTTAAGGAGTGGTTTACGTTAGTGGTAGAAGTTTATGGACAACCTTTCAACCCTGAAGGGTGGTTTAAAATTGTTTGGGATCTTCTCACGCTGATACTGATTTTTTGGGAAATGATAGTAACTCCACTGGGAATCTCGTTTCCGGAGTCTCAAACTCAAGCCATCCAATATATTCAGTTTTTCGTTGATATTTACTTCCTTCTTGATATTGTGATCTCATTTAACACTGCGGTGTACTCAAAGGGCTCACTTGTCACGCAAAGAAAGAAAATTCTGAATAAATACCTTAAGGGATGGTTTTGGGTTGACCTACCAGCATCGTTCCCTTATAGCTGGGCCATACCAGATTCGGGACAGGATAGTTACTCAAGATTTGTGGGCATACTGAGATTTTGGAGAATGGTAAAAATCTTGCGTCTGCTACGCGTTGCTAAACTCAGCAGAATTTTTACACGAATTGAAAGCTTTTTGGACCTTTCATTAGGGTTAAACAGTTTGCTGAGCTTGCTGAAACTTTCAGGGCTGATCCTCATCATTGCTCACTGGATCGCTTGTATCTGGCATTTATTAGCTGAGTTGGAAACGGAGTACCCAGTGACTTGGCTCTCTCAAACGAACTTGCAAGACGAGTCCTGGAACATTCAGTATATCTCTTCAATCTATTGGGCGGTCACAACGATGATTACTGTAGGGTACGGTGATATCACTCCTATCACGCCAAACGAAAAAATTCTCGTAACGTGCGTAATGATCATTGCTAGTGGTGTTTTTGCGTTCACTATGAACAGTATTAACGTGCTGCTCTTGCAAATGAATCAGTCAAAGGCCTACTATCAGAATATCATGATATCCCTCAATTCGTATCTCAAGCACAAACATATTTCCAGAGGTCTCAAGGGGAAAGTGAAAAATTTCCTGACGTATAACTTGAAATATTACAGCCAAATTCGAGCCGAGGAGGAGACGATTATGAATTTACTCTCTGAACAGTTGAGGAACGAAATGGTAATTGAGATCAATGGTCGAATCCTCAATTCCTCTGCTATTTTTTCGCATTTATTCTCTCATAGAATGACATGGCATATCACACTGATCATGAGCCAGGTGATTTGCAGTCCAGATGAGATTATCCTCAGAGAAGACACAATGGACGATTGCTCCATTTACTTCATCGATAAAGGAAGTGTGAAGGTGTATAACTACTATTCTGGAACTCCATTTAGTATTTTGAGGAAGTCAGGGGATATTTTCGGTGAAATCGGTTTCTTTACAGAGCAGAAGCGAACAGCAAGCGTCCGTGCACTGGATTTCTCAGGATTATTCTCGTTCAAACGCGATGACTTCCTTGTTTACCTTCGAGAGCATCCAAAGGACCTGCAGCGGTTTTGTATGATAAAAGACCAGATGGTGCTGCTTGAAAATTATACAGGATTAAAAATCGAATGCTATTCTTGTAAGAGCTCTAAGCATACAGTGGCGAGATGTCCCGACTTGCATTATGGAGTTCAAAAGCAGAAGGTTATTGAGAAATTTTTACTAAACTTCAAGATATTCGGTCGGAAATTTGAAAGAAGAAAGAGGACACAAAAAAAGCCATTGAAGTACGTTCAAAGAATCACTCAAAATTTCCAAATAAAAAACAGGGACTTGCTCGAGTTTGAGTTCATGGCAGCGCAATCGAAAGATAATTTAAGCGAATACAACCGAGCCAATACGGGGCAGCATTCACCTCTTCACCGAACCTCTACTATTCCGACCAGACATCAGCAACTCGAGGATTTTGCAGAGCAGTTTTCCATAATGAACAAAAGGATCAGATCTCGAGCTCCTCACGAATTCGAGCAGCATATTCAAGAGCAAGCAAGGATCAACCAGATGGGACAGGATGATTTTGACAGCGAAGATAAAGGTACTCCGTTTTCGATTAATAATCCAACGCTAGACCGGGTCAAGAATTTTGAGATTTATTTCCCTCATAACAATTTCACGAAGATTGCAGCAACTCAGATGCGATCACCTTCAGAGCCGAGAAACACAATGCCGAGGAGAAGAACCAAAGATCAAAGCCGAGGGACAAAAGTAAGAAAGACCTTTTTCGGAAGGATCAAGGAAAAAATCGCAACAATTATTAGTATTACACCAAATAATGAAAGATCGAGGACTTCACACGATATCGTCATGCCGGTAGCAAACACACCAACACGAGCAAGCAATTTGGGAGGAACAGAACTGTTTCGAGGGAAGAGCAGCAATGAACTTATGGTTCCGAAGCTGGGAGGAGGTCCTCATCTTTATAGAGTTGGTGGTGGTACTCCATTGCACCCTGAAACCAAGCCAGCTGATGATTTTGCAAATTTATTCACAACATTTGGGAGAGGGTCGTCTCCTGGGGAGGAGCACCGCAGAGGTTCAGGCAATAGAACGGGCACTAGGATAATACCATCTCGAAATCCTTCGACCATTAAAGAGGAAGAGTTCAGAAGCTCTCGAGAGGAGGGTGATCACACTCCGGCCCCTAGGCGAAGGGATCGGAAGTATGATTATCATCATCTTGATATGAGCGATAATCTGTCAGTTCAGCAGCAGAGAGGGTTGATCGAAGATAGTTTTGACCTGAAAATGAGAAATGATGAGAGTGGTAATCCTGAAGAACTCGCTGAGGACAATGATCACAGAAAAGTAAAGGTGCCGATTGAAAATCGCATTCTCACTAAAATGAGCATGAGGAGTGGAAAAAATAACACACATTTCAGCCAAGGGTCAGAGAAGACATATGAAAACGCGATAGAACCTGATAATTTAAACCCAGAAGAGGTAATGGATTACCTCATTGAGAAGTTTGGAGCAGAGAAGGTGAGCAAAATACTGGGCGCAAAGACGCGACCTAGATAGAATGACGATATACGTGAGCTGGAAAGCTATTGAAAAGAGCTTTAAAAAGTAGTTTGCATTGTGCACTTTTTTTTTTATTATGTTTGTTATTGCATCTCTTTTTAATCGAGAAGCGAAATGTTCCATTAGTAAGCCATTTGAAACGTATTTTTTCTAGTGTTCTCTAACACTGAGTAAACCTGTGATTGGTATGACCCAAATTTTCTGAGATCATGATTAGAGAGCTTTAGATTTCAATAGCTGAATGCAGAAATGGAAAATTTAAAGATATGAGCGTGAGGATGCAAAGTATCAGAAAGTATATTTTGGGAATGAGTTTTATCTGAGACTTCAGAGGGAGAAACTGCCAAGGAGCGCTAGTTATTACTGCATCTGAGTATAAATCAATATTTTTACTATAGAGGCCCCTTTTCCAAGTATTTATTTATTCATTCCAAATTCACTACTAATTACTAATAGACAGCCCGGCCTTAAGGGTTAGTTATTCATATCGATAGGGATAGTATTTATTTCCTTTGTTGTTCAGAGTTTATTTAATTTATTCAGTGTTGGAGTGGTATAAATTGAAACTTTGTGATTGAATGAAGAAGAGTGAGTGTTCAACAAACCCATTACTGAAGTGGAAGTAAAATCCTTTGAGACGAGCTTAGGGAAAACCATTCAAGTAAAATTCACCACTGTAATTTGTGTATCATACAAATTTAGCTACCATTCCCAAACAAGTATATCTGGAAGCCTACTGCTTTTGATAATAACTCTTTACCATAAGGTTCAGAAGAATTACCATTACTCATGTTCAAAGTGTAACAAGTGCTTTTTTTACATTCCTTCTTTTAATTCATTACGTCTATTTCGATTAACAATTTTTAAATTATAAATTCATTCAGAGTATATTAATTTATTTCAACAGTATTCATTACCTGCTCTGCTAGTCTCTGAATCACTTATTACAATTTGAATACACCAGATTCGAGAGAACAAGAATCATTTGGTAAGAAGCAGGTTCTCAATCGCTGTACTCTCTTAATGAAAAAAATCTCCATTATTCAGCGTTAGACAAAGAATCAGTTAAATCCAACACATCAAAGTTCAAAAAGGAAAAATTTTAAAATATGAACAATCTCAAAATTCCGCAGGGCGGTTTAGCAGACCTAAAGGAAGCAAAGGAAATCGCCCGACTTCTTTTTGAGTCATACGATGCGAACAAAAGTGGTGCGATCGAACCCATTGAAGTTAGTGGGATGCTGCAAGACGCGTACAAAACAATAAATCGGCAAATTCAACCTACAAAGCTTGATGTGGATAGCTACTCTCAGCTTCTTGACAGGAATTGTGATGGGAGAGTCACTCTCCAAGACCTTGAAGCTGTGTGCATTAAATACCTAGTTGGATCTGTAGAAAAATAGATGGAGATTGATGTGGATGTTGACATTCAAATAGCGGTGACCTTTGTATTCAAATGAATCCTGGTGTTTTGATTTGATTCATCCTTTCAGAATGTTTTCAAATGCTTATATTCAAATTCTAATTGTAATCCTATCATTTGGACAATTAAATGAAATTATGAACAATTAGAAGAATGGTTTTTCTCTCTTTTGCAATGGTCAAAATAGATTGTTGATGGTAGAGGGAGACAAACTTGAGACCCTGCCAACGCATAAGCCACAATACTCGGACAGCTGGGCATATTCATTGGAAGAGGAAGAGGGATTTTCCCCCTCTTTCTCGCTCCCCCTATTTTATTTCTTCTGACCCAATGAGTTTTTTTGAGGGGTTTCTAGCGCAACAAGTATTTAATCCGTGAATTTATCCTTAGTATCTTCATCCGCTGAAACTACAGTTCGCCTTGCTCCTAAGAATGCATGGTATAGAAAAACACTTTCGTCCTCAGCCATTTTTATCCCAAAATTCTTGTTTATATCATCATAAGTGTACTTTCCGTG
>ENA-UOTX01000687-UOTX01000687.1-compost-metagenome-genome-assembly--contig:-NODE-687-length-33238-cov-5.011369_pt1 | contig 33238 bp, 18 predicted proteins | sample MGYA00238143_ERZ746982 | MGnify/ENA primary metagenome ERZ746982 (study PRJEB28758, sample SAMN06268862) | compost metagenome | isolation source: single cell | place: USA: California, Emeryville, Joint... | reverse complement strand
TAGAGCAAGTAGATTCACTGAGACTCAAATATCCTCACAAAATGAATTCGAGTTAATTTTGATTAATAAAAAACGCATTAACATTAACATTTGCATTTGTATTTTTGTTTGAAGATCATCTGTTCAAGACTAGCTCATTGAATGACTTATTTTCAGAGAATTTATATGTTGAGCAGAAATTTTAACTCTGTCAAACTAAAGTTATAAGCTATTACCAACTCACATTACGTCTTGTAGTTCGAAAGTTGCTCTCTCTCATGTTGAGCCCGTTAAAATTCGGCGAAAGTCAAGAAGGGATTATTTTTCATCAATTGATCATAGATCACGAGAAAAATTTCCAATTAATAAACTTTTCGTGATTCACAAACCACTTTAGCGTTGAATGCTGATCAAATTGAATGGTTACTTTTTCTGAGGTCAAGCGCTTTCTGAGAGATCATCAGAAATTTTGTCTGTAATACAAACAGTCCCAGAACCAATATCTGACGCTTGGAAGCAAGCTCACCTGGATTTTAGAAAAAAGAAACAGGAGCGTGATTCAAAACAGAAAGTCTTCAAAATCAAGTGCAAAAGAAATTACATCTAGTCTTTAAGTTCTGCCTATTCTCAAATTAATGTGCTGCTAAGTGGAGTCATATTGCTCTACAAATCAGGCGCCTCTCCGATACTTCATAAGTGAGTCCTTTACGGAATAGAATTTGAGATCTTCGAAACAATTGTTCAAAGCATTAGCCTGGCCATAATATGCCTTTGTAAACAAAAAACACATGACCGCTCACCCATTGAATTAAATTCTCTGTAGCGTTAGACGGTTTGGGCGGGATCTAGAAATCAAATCCGTCATTATTCGGCAATTGAGCAATATCTTTCTCTATGTTTTGAGCCATTGCATGCAAAATGAAACCCACATTGAAGAATATTTGTATGAGGGCGTGAGCTTCCTTTTGGATCAGACTCGACCACCTCTAATTTTTGGATATATTATTATGAAATTCCATGTGTTAGGTCTTTGTAAGAAAAATTCAGAAGAAAGATTGCGAAAATAAGCTTCTTGACATTTATGGAATCGCAGATCCATGATTATGAGGCTGATAGACTGGTTGACTTTGACTAATGGCAAAGAATTCGTAAAATGTGAATATTGCAAAAGCTATTCTAAGCAGAATAAATTCGGATCGGCTGATATTTTCGGATTTGCTTCGAAAAGGATGCACGACAGAAACGAAAAATAAACCTTTCGAAAATCCAAGAATATAGAGAATCGTTGCAATTCATTAATATTCGGATTGTTGCTCATTTATAGCTCCTGCCGGTTAGCATTCTGAATAGCCATCAAAATTGTTCTGCCGTAGTAATTCGTCGGTCAAAACAAAGTTTATACGATGAATGGCCGAGCTCTATCAACCATGAATTATGGTGGTTATTGGAATTGCAACTTTATGCCATTGTAAGGTCTTTTCGGGAAAAGAAACTGTTTCACTCAATTAAATAATTTGCAACTGAAGAAGTTTGAATTAAATCCAGACAGTGTTTTTTTTTATAATCTTTTTCTTAAAAATCAAACAGTTATCCTTCGTAGCATGAACATATCGCTTTCGCTAAAGCGACATAGATGGATGATTCAGGTTACGGCTGAATCATTCAAGATTCCGAAGGACGCCACCGTTGAGGTATCCACCGCAATTCGCATATTTTCTCTAATATTTTGGAAAATTAGGACTTTTTCAAGCAGCCAAAGAACTATGAACTTCTGAAAGACTTCCTTGACGGGAAAGGTGCTCCTAAGATCTTTATCTACTATCAGGTCCCCGAAGCTTTCGGAAATGATGACATCAAGGACTCTAATGCTGATCCAGCCATCATTATCAATAATGGTGAAGACCACCGCCTCAAATCTAAAGGCATTTACTTCTATCGTACACTTCCTGAGGGCAAACCTGTCAACCTAAATGAATCAACTGACCACGAAATTCTTTTCGGTGAAATTTCCCCTCAGACTGTGGTCCAACTTAATGGCATCATGGAAGTCGGATATCAACCCATGATCAACGCCCTTGAGAGAGGCGACTGGGGAGAGACTGATGAAGAGCAGCAAAAAGAATTCCTCAATTTCACAAAGAAATTCTCCAGCGAAATCAACGAAGCATTGAAGTCATTGAACTCTGGAATGGACATCTGCAAATTCAACCAAGATGCACTTGCTCGATGCACAACCGATGACGCCAGATTCGATTTCTACCTCAAGAGCTTCTCCGAATGGCTCAGAGTCATCCATGAACACTTGAACGAAGAACCTGAAGTTAAGAAAGAAATGATCCCTTCCAAGGAAGACCCAGGCCCGCACACCGAACTCGAATACTGGAGAGCTCGCATGCAAAAGATCACCTCTTTGAGCGAGCAGTTGAAGACCAAAGACTTCTTGACTGCCAAGGCCGCGATCAATAAGAAGAAACAAGAAACCAATGTTTCAATCAAGAACCGCACTGAAGAGATCAACAACAAGCTCGCTGAGTACAACAGAATCGATATCCAAATCACCGATAAGCTCAACGAGGCCAAAGATAATGTCAAGTACCTTGCAACTCTCGAGAAGTTCATTGAGCCTCTCTACACTGGTACCCCTCAGCAAATCATCGAAACCCTTCCAGCTCTTATGAACGCTATCAAGATGATTCACACTATTGCGAGATACTACTCCACCACTGAGAACATGACCAACCTCTTTGTCAAAATTACCAATCAAATGATCAATAACTGCCGCAAACAGATTCAACCAAACCAGAGAGACCACGACTCTGTCTGGAAGAGAGACCCTGAAGAATTGATCGGAGTATTGAGATCTTGCATCTCTCTGAGCACTCACTACAGAGAAGAATACAAGAAGATGAGCGAGAAGATCAGAGAGCTTCCAAAAGGAAGACATCTTGATGTGAGCGAGAGCACTATTTTCTCGAAATTCGACTCGTTTGTGAGAAGACTTCAAAAGTTAATTGACATCTTCTCAACGATCCAACAATTCAACGCGTTGACTCAACACAATCTCGAGGGTATGGACAAGCTCACTAACACTTTCAAGCAACAAATCGACAAATTCAGAGGAAAGAAGTACGATCTCCTCGAGCATTACAACTCTAAGTTCGACAGAGATTTCGTTCAATTCAACGTTGAAATCTCACAACTTGATGGTGAACTCCAAAACTTCATTGACCAAAACATCACTCGCTTCAGAAACATTGAAATCTCACTCAAGTTACTTAGAAAATTCGAGACCATCTTGAAGAGAGATGCGCTTAGACACAACTTGACCAGCAAATACAACGCTATTCTCCACAGCTACGCCACTGAGCTGGAAAACATTCTCAAGATCTTCAATGACCAGAGACAGAACCCACCTCTCGTCAGAAACATGCCACCAGAGGCCGGAAAGATCATTTGGGCTCGCCATTTGTTCAAAAAGATCACCGGACCAATCAACAGCTTCCCTGCTAACCAAATCAATCAGAGCGAGATGAAGAAGCACTACGGAGCTTACAACTCTCTTGGTAAGCACCTTACTGTCTACGAAATGTGGTACTACCAAAGCTGGTGCAATGATATCGAGAGAGCAAAGGGCGGTCTCCAAGCCACTCTTATCATCAGGTCTGATGATAACAAGAAGCTTTACGTCAACTTCGATCACGAAATCATGCAGTTGATCAGAGAAGCCAAGGTTATGGACAGAAACGGAATTGATATTCCAGAATCTGCTCGTATTATCTTGCTCCAAGAGGACAAGTTCAAGATGTACTACAATGAACTTCTTTATGTCCTGAAGGAGTATGAGAGAATTATCTCGAAGATCAAGCCAATCACCAAGCAATTGCTCAGCCCACACGTTGAGGATTTGGAGCTCAAGCTCAGACCTGGTATGGTCACCTTGACCTGGACTTCAATGAACATCGATTCTTACCTGAGACATGTTCATCAAGGACTCAACAAGCTTGAACAGCTCATCATTAAGGTCAATGATATCATTGAAAACCGAATTGAAAACAACCTCAAGACCGTCTCAAAGGTCCTTCTCGTCAACATGCCTCAAGGAACCTCACCACTTTCACTTGAAGCATTCGTGAAAATGCAAGAGGATCACATTGCCAGCTGGACTGAGTTCCTTATGTCAAAGAACGTTGAGGTCGAGAGAGCTGTTGAAGATTTGCTTCAGACAATCATTAACTACCCACTTGACCCTCATGTTGACCCTATCTCCACAGACGAAACTCTTAAGATTAAGAAATACTATGCCTGGTATTTGTACCAAGCTCTCTTGAACGCCACCCAAAACTCCTTGAACTCTATGAAATATCACGTCTGCGGAAGAAAAACAACCCCTGGACAAACCCAAGCCACCCAAAAGCCATTCTTTGTCGTCTACATTGAACTCGATGGACATGAGATCATCCGTACTCCTTCAGTAGACGAAATCCAAAAGGCTATTAATCGTGCTGCCACCGCTGTTCTCCGATGCTCGAAAAATCTCTATACCTGGGACCAACAGGACAACGAGAACGGAGAAAAAGCCTCTTACTATGACACAATCGCTAAGGAGAAGGAAATCGTCAAGGTCATCCTTCTTTTGACTGGTTCCATTCAAGGCACGAAGAATAAAGTCGATGAATTCGTCAACACCTTTGAGAAATTCAGCTGGCTTTGGAAGCAAAACATCAGCGATTCCTTGGCTGCTTTCAACCAAGAGGGCAAGAGAAAGCCAACGCTCATTGACTACGAGGAAGAGCTCAAGAAATTCGCAAAGACTGAGGAAGACATTGAAAAAATCGAGAATGAAAAGGAAGTCGGCGCGATGGCTTTGAAGACTGATAAGATCAAGAGCAGCTTAACAAAATGGGTCCAGGAATGGAAGACTGCTTACACTGAAGATCTTCACAAGCACGCTAGAGATGAGCTCGAGAAGCTCACTGACCTCACCAAGTCTCTCCAAACCAGACTCACAAAGGAAGTCAAAGATATCGGCTCCCTCGGAGAAGTCATGAAAACTCTTGAAGAAATCAGACTTCAACAGGCCGAAATTGACATGAAATTTGGCCCTGTCTTCGAAATGTACAATCTTCTTAATAACTACCTTCAGTCCGCTAGTGGAGCAGGTCTCGATAAGGAAGAAGAGGATGCCAAGTCTATGCTTAAACGCAACTGGGACAAATTGATCAAAGACTCTGAAGAAAAGCAAGCTGAATTGCAAGCCACTCAAGGAAAATACTTGAAAACCCTCAAGAACGATGTGAAGAATTTCATCATTGAAGTCAAAGAATTCAGAGAGGATTTCGAGAAGAACGGACCTATGGTTGCTGGTATCCCACCTCAAGAAGCTATGACTCGTCTGAAGAACTTCGAGGAGCAATACAGCATTAAAGAGAGAGCCTACAAGACTAACAACTTGGGAGAAAACCTCTTCGGACTCCACAACAGAAAGTACCCTGAGCTGGAACTCACCAAGGCTCAGATTGATAACCTCAAGCAGCTGTACAATCTCTACAGTCAGGTTATCGAAACCGTTAACTCATGGAGAGATAAGCCATGGGTGGAAACCACTCTTGATAACTTGAAAGAAATGGAAGAGAACATTGGTAAGTACGGTGATATGTGTATCAAGCTTCCTAAAGATCTCAAAGAATGGAGCGCTTACAAGGAACTTAAGCTTGAGATCGATAACTTCAAAGAAGTCCTGCCAATGATCATGGACTTGAAGAAGCCATCCATCAAGGACAGACATTGGAAAAGAATCCAAGAAGTCACTGGAAAGCCACTTAACTTCGCTGACGAGGACAGATTCTTCTTGAATGATATCATCGAAGCCAGACTCCTCGATCACAAGGAAGACATTGAAGATATCTGCGATTCTGCCGACAAGCAGAAGAAAATCGAGGACAGTTTGAAAGAAATCAGAGAATTCTGGAGCGATGCTTCATTCGAATTCAGTAAATGGAAAAGAGAAGTCTATTGTATGTTGAAAGGTGAAAGCGTCCAAACCATCCTTGAAAGACTCGACGAAGACAACATGGCTGTCTCCACTATCGCCGCTATGAAGCACAACGATCCTTTCAGAAAGGAAATCGAATACCACCAAGCAACTTTGACTGACGTTAATGATACCTTGAGCATGTGGATCAAAGTCCAAACCTTATGGAGCTCATTGGAGGCTGTCTTCACTGGAGGTGATATCGCTAAGAACATGCCTCTCCAAGCTAAAAGATTCATCGGTATCGACAAGACCTGGATCAACCAGATCATGCAAAAGGCTGCTGAGACCAAGAAGGTCGTTGCTTGCTGCCAGAACGATATTCTCAAAGGATTCCTTCCTGAGCTGTACCGCGGTCTTGAAGACTGTCAGAAATCCCTTGAAGAGTACCTCGAATCCAAGAGAAAGAACTTCCCTCGATTCTATTTCGTCTCTGATCCAGTCCTTTTGAAAATCCTTTCACAAGGTTCCGATCCAACCTCCATCCAAGACGAGTTCGAGAAGCTGTTCGACGCTATCTCTAAGGTCACCTTCGACAAGGTTGACAAGAAATCTCAAGCCAAGAAGATCACTCAGATCATGTCGCTCGTCGGTCGTGACGAAGAAGTCATTAATCTCGCTGACCACGTCGTTTGCGAGGGCAATATCGAAATTTGGCTTGATACACTCAGAGAGAGCATGCAAACTTCCCTGAAAGACATCACAAGAGGCGCTTGGGAAGAATTCGCGGTGTGCCCAATGTCCGCTTTGACCACCCTCGTTGACAAGTACTGCTCTCAAGTCGCTCTGCTCGGTATCCAACTCCGTTGGACTAAGTTGATGACTGAAGGTCTCGAGAAAGGAAAAGATAAGGGAGTCATGAACCAAAAGAAGATGGAAGTCAAGGAAATGACTGATATTCTTATCAAACTGACCCTTAACGACTTGAAAACTAAGCTCAACAGAACCAAAGTCGAGACATTGATTACAATTCAGGTCCATCAGAGAGAAGTCACAGAAGACCTTGTCGACAAGAAGAGAATTAACAACGTCGGCTCCTTCGATTGGCAACAGCAAACCAGACTCTACTGGAGATACGACCAAGACGACTGCTTCATTTGCATTACCGATTGGGAAGACGCCTACTCCTACGAATATTTGGGAGCTAAGGAGAGACTTTGTATCACTCCACTTACCGATCGTTGCTATATCACTCTCGCTCAGGCTTTGAGTATGTACTACGGAGGTGCGCCAGCTGGTCCTGCCGGTACTGGTAAGACTGAAACCGTCAAGGATATGGGTCGTACTCTCGGTATTTTCGTCGTCGTCACGAACTGCTCAGATCAACACAGATACAAGGATATGGCTAAGATTTTCAAGGGACTTTGCCAGTCTGGTCTTTGGGGATGCTTCGATGAGTTCAATCGTATTGAGCTCGAGGTCTTGTCCGTCGTCGCCCAACAAGTCGAAGCTATCGGTTCCGCTAAAAAGCAACACGCAAAGACTTTCAGTTTCCCAGGTGAAACCATGCTCATCCAACTTGTTCAAACTGTTGGATACTTCATTACCATGAATCCTGGTTACGCTGGTCGTCAAGAACTTCCTGAGAACTTGAAGGTGCTTTTCAGAAGCGTATCTATGATGGTGCCAAACAGAGAAACAATTATTCGTGTCAAGTTGGCGTCCGTCGGTTACGAAAAGTACGAAATGCTCGCCAAGAAATTCTTCATCTTGTACGGTCTTTGCGAGGAACAGCTCTCTAAACAAAGACATTACGATTTCGGTCTGAGAAACATTCTTTCTGTCTTGAGAACAGCCGGTAACACTAAGAGAATGGAGCAAGAAGCCCCAGAAGACATGCTTCTGATGAGAACTCTTAGAGATATGAACCTTTCCAAGCTCGTTGCTGAAGACGAGCCTCTCTTCATTAAGCTTCTTGAAGATATTTTCCCAGCCTATGCAGGTGATAAGATGCCTTTGAAGAAACGTTATCCAGACGTCGAAGACAAAATTCTCAAGGTTATCAAAGAAACCAACCTCATCAACTTGCCAACAGCTAAATGGTTCGACAAGATCATTCAGCTCTACGAAACTTCCCTTGTGCGTCACGGTTTCATGTTGGTCGGTCCTACTGGTTCAGGCAAAACTGCTATCATGATCACATTGACAAAGGCACTCTCATTCGACAGAGATAAAGCTCGTTATGAAATTCAAAGAATGAACCCTAAAGCTATTACCGCTCCTGAAATGTACGGTGTGAAGAACGAAATTTCTGGTGACTGGACTCCGGGTATCTTCTCGACCATCTGGCAGAAGGCAAACAACAGAAACTCCAAAGCTACAACTTGGATTACCTGCGATGGTCCTGTTGATGCTATCTGGATTGAAAATCTGAACACTGTCCTCGATGACAACAAGATTCTGACACTCGCCTCAGGAGATCGTATTCCTATGACCGAAAACTGTAAATTGGTCTTCGAAGTCGAGAACCTCAACAACGCATCACCTGCTACTGTCTCTCGTTGTGGTATCATCTACGTCTCTGATTCTGACTTGGGATTGGAGCCTGTCTGGAGAGGATGGCTTCTCCGCCGTGAGCAACTCAACAGAAGAGAAGAAAACGAAAAGCTTACTATGCTCCTTGAAAAGTACTTCAAGAGCATGAATATCGTCGAAATCATTGAAAAGACCTGCAAAGAACCAATGATGGACGTTGCCCAAGTTATCAAGCTCTCAAACAGTTTGAACCTCCTCACAGGTCTCCTTCAACCTTTGGAGAAACAGAGCAGAACTCTTACCGAAGCTGAGTACGAAAAGTTGATCCTCTGGTCTATTTGCTGGGGTTGCGGTGGCATTTATGAGTCCAAGGAAAGAGGTGATCTCCACGACTACCTCTCTGCCAAAGGATGCCCTGTCCCACCAAGAGGAAAAGACAACGAAACCATCTACGAGTACTATCTCGACACTGAGTCCCGTGTTGGTTCCGTCGATTGGAAGCTCGTCACTCCTGAAGTCTGGAAGCCAGCTGATAAGAACATCAGTTTCTCAAACCTCTTGCTTCCAACTCTTGACTCTACCAGAGCTGAAGTCCTCATTTCACTCATCCAGCACCAACCAAGAATTCCATATGGCCTTTGCACAAATTCAGTTTTGCTTATCGGAGGCTCAGGAACAGCCAAGACTTCATCTGTTCTTATGTACGCAAAGAAGTTCAAGGATGATGTCATGTTGTTCAAGAGAATGAACTTCTCATCCGCTACTCAACCAGGTCAATTCCAAGCTAACATTGAAGAAGCAACTGAAGACAGAATGGGTAGAGATTTCGGACCAAAGGGAGGCAAGCTCATGACTGTGTTCATCGATGATTGCAGCATGCCTTTCGTTAACAATTGGGGTGATCAAATTACCTTGGAAATTGTCAGACAACTCATCGAGCAGAACGGTTTCTACTATCTCCTCAAGGATAAGAGAGGTGACTTCAGAGGTGTCAAGAACCTCTACTACATCGGTGCTATGAATCACCCTGGAGGTGGTCGTAACGACATTCCAAACAGATTGAAGAGACAATTCTTCATCTTCAATATGATTCCTCCTGCAAACATCGAGCCTATTTACGGTGCTATCATCAACTTCATGTTCAGAGACAAGCAATACCAAAGCTACGAGGCACTCAAGAACGTCGCCGGTGGTCTCACAAGCGCAACCATTAAGCTCTGGACCAAGGTCAAGAATAACTTATTGCCAACTCCAAGCAAGTTCCACTACGTCTTCACGATGAGAGAGTTGGCTCGTATTTTCAAGGGTATCGTTCAGATGAGAAAGGATGAAATCCTGAAATCCAGCACCTTCGGTACCAGCTACATGAAGCCTGAAATCTACCTCATTGCCCTCTGGAAACACGAGTGCGAGCGTGTGTTTGTCGATAAGCTCACAAACCAAAAAGACAAAGACACCGTTCTTAACTACATCCACGACATCGCCCAAGAAAGCTTCTACCAACACGAAGCTGAAATCAATGAAAAGCTCAGCAAAGACAAGCCAATTTACTTCTGTAACTTCCTCAGAGCTGATATCGTCAACGAAGAAGGTATTGTCGAAGTTCCGGGTGAACGTGTCTATGAAGCCATCGCTGATATCGAAAAACTCAGAGCCAGAGTCAACGACCTCTTGGACAACTACAACAAATCCTACCCTCAGAAGAAGATGAATCTCGTGCTTTTCGATGACGCTCTTCGTCACTTGCTCCGTATCTCCCGTATTATCGAAATGCCAAGATCCTCAGCCCTTCTCGTCGGTGTCGGAGGTTCAGGAAAGCAATCTCTTACCAGATTAGCTGGATTTATTGGCAGACAGAAACCATACAGCATTGTCGTCACCAAGACTTACGGTGAGAAGGATCTCATGACCGACATCAAGACCGCCTTCGATATGTCTGGTCACAAGGGTGATAACGTCACCTTCCTCATGACTGATGCTGAGATCAAGAGTGAAGGTTTCCTTGAGTACGTCAACATGGTCTTATCGACTGGTGAAATTCCTGGACTTATCGCCAAGGACGAAAAGGAAATCTGGCTTGGAGACATCCGTACTGATTACAACAAGGAAAAGGGTCTCGGTAACTACGATCCTACCCAAGCTGAACTCTACAACTACCTCATTGAAAGAATCAGAGACAAGCTTCACATGGTGCTCAGTTTCTCGCCTGTAGGTCCTAAATTCAGAGAAAGAGCAAGAAAGTTCCCAGCGCTCTTCAACGAGTGCACAATCGATTGGTTCTTGCCATGGCCTGAAGAAGCCTTGGTCAGTGTCGCCTACCAAACCATCGCCAACTACAAGGACCTCGACACAAAGCCTGAAGTTAAGGCTGAACTTCCAAAGCATATGGGTCAAGTCCATTTGATGGTCAACAACATTTGCGACGTGTACTTCCAACAAATGCGTCGACAGGTCTATGTCACTCCAAAGAGTTACCTCGCTTTCTTGGCCGCTTACAAGGAACTCTACAGCAAGAAATACTGGGAAGAGCTCGATGAGCAAGAGAAGTCCTTCAAGAAAGGTCTTGACAAGATCGCTGAGGCTCAAGTGAAGATCCAAGAGCTTACTGCTGAACTCAAAGTGAAAGAACAAGTCGTGAAGAAAGCTACTGAAGAGGCAGAGGTTATTATGAAGAGATTGGAGGTTGAAAACGCCGCAGCCAACAAGAAAAAGAACGAAGTCGAGGCCAATGCCAACCAATGCAGAGCCCAAGAGGCTGAAATCTCAGCTGATAAAGAAAAAGCTCTTAAAGAATACGAAGAGGCCGTTCCTGCGCTGAAGGCCGCTGAAGAAGCCGTCGGAGGTATTAAGCCTGATGATATCACCTTCGTTAAGAAGCTTGGTACTCCTCCTGGTATTTCCGTCTACGTCTTTGAGTGCGTCAACATCCTGCTCTACAACAGAATCGGTCCTGTCAATTGGGTTGAGAAGAAAATCTCTGAAAAATTGGGAACAATCACCTTCTTGAAAGACTCCTTCGATCCTGAAGGAAAGGCTCTCCTGATGGACCCTGATCTGTTGAAGAAAGTCAAAGATAAAAACATTGGTAACACTATCAATGAAGAGCACATTGAACTTCTTGAACCTTACCTCTCACAGAAGGATTGGATGAATGCAGACCAAGCTAAAAACGCTGCGAAGGCCGTCTTGGGTCTGTTCAACTTCGTTGCTGCTCTTGCGCTTTACTACGAAAAATCCAAGATCGTCAAGCCTAAGCTCGAGCTCCTCACTATCCAAGAAGCTCGTCTCCAAGAGGCCAGAAAAGAGCTCGCAAAGGCTCAAGCCGAACTCGAAGAAGTCAACAGATTCGTTGCTGGACTTAAAGCACAATACACTGAATCCGTCGAGAAGAAGAACGCTCTTGAGGAAGAATCTCGCCAGACTAAGAGAAAGATTGAAAAGGCTAGAGAACTTATCGAATCGCTTTCGGGTGAAAAGGCCAGATGGGCGAAGGGCAAAGATGAAATCGTCGAACAAAAGAGAAGACTTGTCGGAAATGTCAGCATGGCCTGCGCGTTCATCTCTTACTGCGGACCATTCAACGCTGAGTTCAGATCTAAACTCTTGCATGAGAACTTCATTGCAGACATGAAGAAGAGAGGCATTCCATACACTCCTAACCTCGAGCTCACAAGCTTCCTCGTCGATGACGCTACTGTCGGAGAATGGAACCTGCAAGGTCTTCCAAAGGATGACTTGTCCGTTCAAAACGGTATCATGGTCACGAACTCCTCTCGTTTCCCACTCCTGATCGATCCTCAAGGACAAGGCCAGAGCTGGATCCGTAAGAAGTATGAGGAATTCATCGAACCAAAAACGTCTATTACCAACCTCAATCATCCTCGTTTCAAGGATCATCTTCGATTCTGTCTCGAAGAAGGCAAGACTATGATTATCGAAGGCATCCAGAACGAAGTCGACTCTATGATCGATCCTGTCCTTGAAAAGCAAACTTTCAGAAGAGGTAACAAATTCAACGTCAAGGTCGGAGATGCTGAGTACACCTGGGAGGATAAATTCAAGCTCTTCATGACCTGCAAGCTTTCTAACCCTCTCTTCTCACCTGAGCTCTCTGCCAAGACCACCATTATCGATTTCACCGTCACCCAGAAAGGTCTTGAGCAACAATTGCTCGGTCGTGTCATTTCCAAAGAAAAGAGAAGTCTTGAAGAAACCCTTAACAATCTCTTGACTGAAGTCACTCAAAACAAGAAGGATCTTCAGAGATTGGACAAAGATCTCTTGAAGAAGCTCACTGAGACCAAGGGTAACTTGTTGGATGACACCGAGCTCATTGAAGTCTTGAAAATCACCAAAACTCAAGCTAAGGAGGTCGAGGTCAAATTGGCTGACGCTGAAGTCAAGACAAAAGAAATTAACGAAAACAGAGAAAAGTACAGATCAGTCGCTATTAGAGGTTCAGTCCTCTACTTCTGTATGATTGAGGTCTCATTGATCAACTGGATGTACAACAGCTCGCTCGGCCAGTTCTTGGCTCTTTTCGATCATTCAGTCGATCACGCTGAGAAGAACCAACTCGAAAGCAAGCGTGTTGAGAACATCATCAAATACTTGACCTATCATGTTTACCGCTATGTGAACAGAGGTCTTTTCGAAAGAGATAAAATCACTTTCATTCTTATGGTCTGCTTCAAGATCATGACCACCGACGAAAAGATCAGCAACCAAGACATCAGCATCTTCCTCAAGTCAGGTACCACTCTCGATCGTGCTGATAAGCCTAACCCAGTCAGCTCATGGCTCGAAAACAAGCTTTGGCTCAACGTCTTCGCGCTTTCCAAGCACGTTTTCCAGGGAGAACCAATTCCATTCTTCAAGGATCTCTGCGATAACATCGGCCGAAATGAAGCCGCTTGGAAGGCTTGGTTCCTCCACAGTGAGCCAGAGTCTATTCCTATTCCTGACTACGAAGAAAGAATCAAGGCTGACAAAGAAATCGGACCGTTCATTCACTTGTGCTTGATTCGTGCTCTTCGTGAGGACAGAACTCTCGTTGCCGCAAAGATGTTCATCTTTGAGAAGCTCGGAAAGCCTTACATCGATCCTGTTTCTGATCCAATTGAATCCATCTACGAAGAAAGCTTCTCGACCATCCCAGTGCTCTTCTTGCTTACTGCTGGTGCTGACCCAACATCCGCAATCGATGACTTCGCTCGTAAGAAGAAGAAATACCCATGCGACAAGGTGTCTATGGGAGAAGGTCAAGATAAATACGCTGATGAAAGTATTAAGAAAGGTTTCGTTGACGGATCTTGGACTATCCTTCAAAATTGCCATTTGGGATTAGGATTCATGGAGGCTCTTGAAGGTATTCTCGGAGGAGACAAGCAAGCTGAAATTCACCCAGACTTCAGACTCTGGATTACCTGCGAGCCTACTCCTAAATTCCCTCTCTCACTGCTTCAGAGAGCAATTAAGGTTACCAACGAGCCACCGAAGGGAGTGAAAGCTGGTCTCTGGAAGACCTTCAACACCACAGTCAACCAAGATTTCCTTGAAAAGGTCGACCATAGCAGCTGGAGATCGATTATCTACGCCATTTGCTTCTTGCATTCGGTCGTTATTGAGAGAAGAAAGTTCGGACCGCTCGGTTTCTGCGTTCCTTACGAATTCAACAACTCTGACTTGGAAGCCTCTCTCCAATTCATCGAGAAATACCTCACAAGCATCATCGAAACTCAGAAATTCGGTGCTGATCTCAGATCATTCATCCAATGGAACGTTATCAGATACATGGTCTGCGAAGTCCAATACGGAGGTCGTATCACCGACGATCTTGACAGAGAACTCTTCAACACTTACGGTGAAGAAATCTTCCTTCGTGACCAACTCTTACAGTCATCCGACTTCACATTCGTACTCATTGAAAAGGGCGCTGATGGCTCTAAACTCGCCTACAAATGCCCACAAGGCACTGAAATTAAGGTCTACAGAGATTACATCGAAAAGGTTCCTGGTGAAGATAACCCTGAGCTCTTCGGTCTTCACGGAAACGCCGATATTACCTACAGACTGAAAGAATCTCTGGAAATGATCAACACTATCATGGTCACAAGACCAAAGGAAGGAGGCGGTGGTAAAGGAAAGACCAGAGAAGAAGAAGTCCAAGAGAAGACCAGAGACTTCTTAGGAAAGATGCCTCCTGATTACAACATGGCAGAAGTTAGAAACTATCTCAAGAACATCCAGCCACCTAAAGGATATCCTAAGGACGGTAGAAGTGGAAACGAAACTGTTCCAACGACTATTTTCTTGAGACAAGAAATTCAGCGAATGCAGAGAGTCATTCAACTCGTCAGAAAGACCTTCATCGATCTTATTGACGCTATTGACGGAACGATTATCATGACTCCTGCCCTTCTCGAAGCTATTGATTACATCTACGATGGTAGAGTGCCACCTGAATGGCTCTACGATCCTTCTGGTGCAGAAATCTCATGGTTGCTCCCAACTTTCGGTGCTTGGTTCACCAGCTTGATCGAAAGAAACAACAGACTCACTGATTGGCTGAAGAACGGAAGACCTCAAACCTTCTGGCTGACTGGATTCTTCAACCCACAAGGTTTCTTAACAGCCATGAAACAAGAGGTTACCAGAATGCACAAGGGAGGTGGTAAGACCGAGAAAGACAAAGATCCTTGGTCACTTGATGACGTCGTCTACACGTCCTCGGTCAAAGAGAAGGAAGCTGATCAATTGAAAGAAATGGAAGGAGTGCTGATTGAAGGTTTATGGATTGAAGGTGCTATGTGGAAGAAGGGAAGCTTGGCTGACCCAGAAGGAAAGTCCATGTTCTACCCACTTCCTCTTCTCCACGTCTCAGCAGATAACGCAAAAGGAAAGAAAGCTGAAAGCGACAAAGCTCAGTACAACTGCCCAGTCTACAAATATCCTCGAAGAACCGATAAGTACTTGATCTTTAGAGTCAAACTCCAAGGTGATCAAGCTCAAAAGACTGCGGCTCAATGGAAGCTCAGAGGAGTTGCGCTTCTTTGCTCGAAAGAGTAAAACTCAAAGCAAGGTAGAAAAGCTGCATACCATTAATTTGCTACGCTTTTTTTTTTTTGGTTGTATTTTCTTCGAAAGTCTTGGTTGAATAAGATCAGAAATAATAAATTTATGATGATTGTTTGGTTTATCTTCTAATCATTAACTGGGCCCTACTATTAATAGGCCATATCTGAAAAAACAAAAACAAAAAATTGATATTCCCATTTAGGGTAGAAGACTAGTTTAAGTGCTTTATGTATGATGGAAAACAAACTCGGAAATAAGAATGCTAATTGATTCTTAACTTGAGAGGCAATTCGATTTAAGAGTTGTTATATCATCGGTGTAGATAAGGTATATCCAAAATTAATAACAATAACAATAATACTTAAAAGTGTTACATTCGATTATATCGAAAGCTCATTGAGGAAAGTTACTTAGAGAAAAGGTGCTCCTTTCCTTGCAAAAGAAAATTAAACTTATTTGGTTGAGGCCTCCATCCGTCTCTGGTACTTGCTAATGAAGAGTTCCTTAGTATTATCTTTGTGGTGATGGTATTGCTCAAGGGTAGTTCATTTGCTATGGTTTTTAGCTTGTTGCTGGCTGCTTTAGTTAACTCTTTAAAAAGCGGAACAATTTCGCTGTTTAATTCCGGTTTGCCAAATGGCTTATGTTCAATGCTTCTGTTTGGACTTAGTAGCACTTTGGGTACCACATCTCTTCCTTTTCGATCCAGCAAGCAGGGAGGGTCGCTGTTTCCTCTTTCAGTTTTGAGAGCCATACGTGAAAAAGAATATCTTGTCGTCGTATTCATATTTCTAGGCGTCAAGGACGGCCCCAGACCATTGGGAGGAGTCTCTATATTTTTTGCAAAAAAGCTCAAAGGTTTTTTGGCATCCAATCCAAATTCTGAATTTCGTAGAGGTGGTTTTAGCTCCAGGTTATTCGCTTTGTCTCCTTTGAATTCAGATGGTCTGGAGGGCGAACTCAAGTGACTGTGAACGCCAAGTTTAACCGAATTATCACCATTTTTGCTTGTATTAATTGCTGCTAGGTCGCTTCTAGGAGTGTGTACGGAAGCATTTGAGAAAGAATTCTTAACGGAGTACGTCTGTTTGTTTTTCTGAGGATCAACTCGACAAAAAACTCCTCCTTCGTCATACATGTCAACTAGCTCTGGAATACTTCTCCTTACTTTGTCGTTTAGCATGAGATTTCTGAGCTTAGTTGACCCTTCTACAACATTGTACTTCCAAAGAGATGTAGGAGCTTTGGAATTGCTATGCTTGTTGGGTGAGAAGTCTGAGAGCATTCTGTAATGTTTTTTCTTTGGAGTCTCTAGTGCGTTGTTTCTATCAGTATTTGAGTCAAGACTCAAGCGAGCACTCTTTGGATGAGTTATATCGGGAGTTTGCTCTGAAACTAAATCAGACTTTGGGGATAAGAGACTGAGCCTTTGCGGAGTTGGTAATTCTGTTACAATGGCGATTTCCTTGCTCTGTATTTGACTAAGGCCAGGAGATTCCTGCAATTTTGGCGAGTTTATGTGACTCCTTGGGCTAAGTATCAGGGGAGAAAGTATTTGCGGAGAAGGTGCCTGAGTTCGAGTTTTTCTCTTGAAATTGAGCTTCGGCACAGGACGTTGAGGGTTTTTTGCGATTGGATCACTATCAGTTAGCTGCTTCAGTCCTTGAACGGCACCCGGTTCGATGGTTTTTGGCGAAACTCCATTTGAAATCCGCTCTAAACCGTAAAACTCTTCGTGGCCTTTTTTAGGGAAGATTCGTAGGTGGAACTGGCCTCCTGAGTATTTGATGGAATTCCTCTTCTTTTCATCTTCAGCCATCTTTTGTTTGATCTCTTCCACGCGCTGCATCTCCCATTCTCGTGTTTGCTTGTACCCTTCTCTGATTCTGGAAATCATTTTTTGTAGACCAATCGCTGGGTTAATCAAGTACTGTCTGGGAAGGAACATTATCTCGGCTTTGGTGAGTGCTTCTGCCGTGAACGATCTCTGGTGTAGTTCCAGTAGATCCTCGCAGCCAAAGAATTGATTTGGAGGAATTCGAGCAACTTCAACCTTATTTGTGTGGGTGCTAGTTGAGAGCTTCTGCTCACCTGATTCTGGTTTCTTTGTCTCATGATAAAGCAGCCTGATTTCGCCTCTCCTCACCATATAAAGTCCATCAGAATAGTCACCTTGATTGTAAATAATCTCATAGAGATTCACGGTTTTGATTTTAAACAGTTCTTCGAAGATCCTTATATAGCGAAAATCTACATCTTCCCCAATTAATGTTTTAAAAATCTGCAGTCGCTGTTCCTTCTCTCTGAGTGGGTCTTCAAAGATTGTAAAAAAATCTTCTTGATTGAGCGACAACAAATGACAATCTGTCATGGCTACTGCGGTTTCCGTGCGATCTATATCTTTGTCAACGAACGCTCCAAAGACACCTCCTACCGCAATATCTTTCAGCGGCTTAAAGGCATGTACACCACCGAATCTCAGGTATTTTTTCTTATTGCTGTGCAGCGAAGCAAGAATCTTATGATCTTTGTCTGAGATTCCTTTATTAATGGCTCCTTCAAATTGCTGAGCTAGCGCCTCTTGAAACGTAATATCTTCGGGCTGTGACAGCCCTGCTGTCGAAATAACCATCCCTTTACGACGAGATTGCCCCATGGAAGAATTGATGAATCCTCTTGGTGAAAAGGTTTGCTGGCGTGATAGCACCTGGAAATGATGATTATCATCATCTGTGATTTTCCTTGGAGAGGGCGACGTCTGCATATGATCGATAGGATGTGAGTGATGCTGAGGATGAAAATCAAATAGATGATTGGAGTGGTGAGATTTGATTTTGGTAGGTGAGATATCAGGTGACCTTTCTGCCTCTTTCGGCGATTCTTCTTGTTGCTGAGCCAATCGCTTCAACGCAAATAAATCAGCATCGATTTCTACTTGACTGCGCGGTTGATACAGCTTCACTTGTCCCTTGACAAGTACGTAAAATCGCTCGGAGGGATCACCTTCGTGATAAATTGCAGTATTTGCAGGGATGAATGTATATTCAAGAGAGTCCAGCAAGTGCTCGAATAATGAGCGATTTTGAAGCATTTCGACCATGGCTCTATTGAAATAAGGTAATGACTTTATGTACTTTCTCATCATCTTCTTTTCAAATTTGCTTCTTTGCAGTGGGGGTTTTTTAAAGAGAAGGTAGTAAATCTCTGATATACGAGGCGGTTTTAATTGCGGCTTTTCTGTCGTTAAAGAACGGGACCTCCCGGTGGGTTGAGTTTCCATGACTTAAATTAATGTTTTTCGCTTAGAGTTATTTCTCTTTGATAAATTTTATTCTCCTTCAAGATGTGAAATAACTCTTGATCGACTATCTTCGTCACTCAGTTTATCTGAATGAGTCAATAATAATAATCCTACCCTCACAATAACTCATTATTAGTATTTCAGGACCAAGTTTGTATGAAGTAGAAGGGGTCTTGACATGTATTTTTTTCTGCAATGATTAGAAATATGCAAAAAACGTTTCCTATATATGATGATGAGGTTATGATGAAAAAAATGAAAATATATATTTCTACAAGGCATGAACATATTTTAAACGATTAGAGCTTTATTAAAGTCGATTGTGGTTTCTTGCAAAGTTAATCATATTGAATATTAAAACTATGGAGCTCTTGATGTAGCAGGGTTTTAGCTTTGTGAAAATTGACGTCTTTAATTTGCACGCATTCTCCACCCTTTTGGTCCATCACGTCCTTAAAATGCTTTGTCAGGAAGGCTTAACAAATGAGAAAAGTTTACTCGGAGTTTTTGTGCATAGGTTTCTTCTCTATGTCTTTCAGTGCTACATTTACGTTCCCTCTCTTGAGATCTCACTCGTGCTGATGAAAATCCATCTAAGTACTCTGGATTCAAAGGCTGAGGGGAAAAAAGCGTTTAATTAATAATAGAAGCGATAATATTACCAATTGAAGAGCTTTTACAGTATTACTATCATGTGCAGCCACTCGCAGTATCGGTGACTTTGGAATAGTAAGCCCACTCCCAAGTTTCGCAGTGCTTGAGCTTTCTATGAAAGTAAAATAACATGAAAACCCATCATTTTCTCTAATTACTTGGAAGAGTCTTTGTTGATTGACTGGCCAAGAGATTTTCTCTGCTATTTTGAGCGACTAATTGCCTCATTACGTGATTTTCTACTCCCTTGATAGCTACGTCAGAAGGATCTCTGCTCAGCTTTCGAGATGAAGGAGGATTCTAAAGTTTAGGGAGAACTTTAGTTGAATCAAAAATCATTATGTAAATACAATGTGAGGACGAAATGTGCACTCTTCAAGACCTCGGTTCTCGTCCTGCTTTAGTTTTAGCTCTCTCAGCTGTTCTCTGTGAGCTAGCCAAGCCTTATTGCGATCGTCAAAAGTCATGAATTGATTCAATTGGAAATTCGTATTTGTTTTTGGTTTAAACGTGCATTCTTCATCGGCCTCAGTCTCCAACTTCCTTCGCTCAAGATATTCTTTCTTGTTTTCAAGAAACTCTTGGTTCTAGTATCGTTGATAAAAACCCGCGAAAAACTTTGCAAAGTTCTCACCTTTATCAGAATATTATCCCATTTCTTATCTCCTGAAAGCCTTCCATAAACTTCAATCGTTTTCGTTTTCTTTGGAAGCTTGGCAGAACCAACCTTCTCTCTCTGTGTTTTCTTAGGGGAGAGAGGACCTTGATTTTTCGATGGGGTGACATTTGAAGCTTTGTTTTTTGAGTGTTCTATTGTTTTCTGTTACTCAACAACGTAAAATACTATCTCTCTACCTCTTTGTCTCACAGGAGTTTTCGTATTTGATGGCTTCGCAACCTAATGAAAATTTAGAAATAGATAGGAAGTTAGTTCTCAACCTTGCTTCGGTTTCGTTGGGCAGTTTCTTTTTCCTGACGTGCCGACTGTATATTCTGGAGGTGATCATCATGACCATCAAAGAGAGAAAAATCTTCCTTATCCTTCTTTTTTCTTTTTAGCTGAGTTTCCTTCTCCAGATTGCTTGGGTTGTAGGGTTCTAGATGAACCGGAGATGAATTCGCGAGCTCTTGGAGTACCTTTTCAGGTCCTGAAAGTGATAGTTCTAATTCTTTATGAACATCAGATTGTGAGAAACAGTCAATCAATTAGATGCAAGAAACCTTTCATATCTGTACTGTTCAGCTGTTCTTCTATCCATTTTTTATGGCTTTGGAGTTTATTCTTGAGTTCTTGGCTAAAAGCTTGGTATGACATTATGAATTAACAGATAGTAATAAAATTTATTTTTGTTAATACGCAGCTATCTGTTGCTTAATATTCAACTAATTTTTCTTTCAGTCTTTATGAGAAGAGTTGGAGGTGGCTGCTATTTTTCGACCTAATGGTTAATCAATTGGTATGAAAATTTTAACAAGGACAAACAGATCTTGCAGGAGTAGCCTTAGAGAAGTTAGGAAAAATAATTTGGTTCCACTGAACTGATGAAAATACTATGATTATGATGGTTTTAGATATTCATCATACCTTTATGTCTGCGCATTGCGCTGAGTATCATCAAGATTGCGAAATCTGCCGGATTGTACGCTATAAAATGAATAGCGTCGGATCTGATTTTTTTTTTTTGCTTATTCAGAAAAATTATGCTCCATTGTTCAAATGCAAGGGATATTTGACATTAATAGTTTCGAAATGAGTTACTCTAGGCACATTGGAACCTCAGTGGAAACCAAACTTTCAACTGATAATAATTTACAGACATTTCCTGCAGGATCCTTAGAGTGACAGATCATGTTGCTGCCACGTCCTCAAAATTATACTCATTGTTTCTTGCGACTTCATATTTTAATAAGTGATTCTAATAAGTCACTGGGAGTTGAATTTAAATTTTTCCAGGACTGACATTTGTTCAATATGCATCATGAGAGTGCTTCTTACTAATTAAATTGATTTTAACTATCCAATTTTAATAGGAATAGACTCATTTAACAAAAAAACTATCAACGTATAAAAAAACAGAAATTTACTTGATGCTCTGTAAAATGCAATATTGCAGTATTTAGCGATATAAAAACTCTATTGTAGAGCCTCTCTCCAGGATCCTTTATCGAGGAGAACCTTGATTACTTGAAATCGAGTTATTTAGACTCCAACGGTATGCTTAACAGTATGATTAGATTGCTGGATATATATAGATATTCTTGGCTGGCTATTGACGCTTGAGATTTGTCAGGCGAGTTTAACACAAGAGTATGAAGCTGCTGAGCACTTTATGAACTCAATGATAACTCTATGATCAGTTTTTGTGCCTTATTGTCATTTTTCCTTGTAGCAGGGTCGCTGAGAAAAATTTCTTGTCCAAATACACTAATTCCGTTCATTTTAGAAACAAGATTAGTCACAAGTCAAAAACTAGTGCTTGTTTGGAAATTATCACATAACACATGCACTTCTTCAATCTAATATAATTTAATTTAGCCTCTATAACAACTTTAGTAATACCAAATGCCACGCAGAAGAATCGAAATGAAACCCATCACGGACAAGAAAGCCCGCAAAGATACTTTCCACAAGCGAAAAGCGGGACTCATAAAGAAAGCAGCCGAACTCTCAATACTGTGCAAACTCCGCATGCTTTTGGTTTTCGAGGACCTATCTGGTGAAGTCATAAAGTATTCCACTCATGGGAATTACGATCCACTGAAGTACTTCGGTGAGTCTTACTTGACTACTCCAATTGCGTTTTCGGCGAAACACTATCCTCACTTTTTCAAAAATATACTTGTCACAAAGCACCTTAAGGGAAATGACATGGATTCAGATGATCACAATGAAGAAGACAGCGACGATGACCAACCCTTGACTGAGTCGAACCACCCACAGCGTTCAGATGGCCTTTCAGACAATTGTAGCTCCCTACCAGGTAGAATAATGGAAAAACTTTTTACATATAGCTTTAATCTTAACAAAATTAGGGGAGAAAGCTTCTTCGAACTCTCGACACAATCACTCGCTTTCGAATGTTAACCAAAATTATAATCGGTCTAATTCAATCGGAACCATCCACCCAAAACACCTGCAGCAATTACAAAATGAAACAAGTCAACCCTCTCCAAGGAGGGCTTCAAACCCATCAGTGTCCTCGTTTAATTATAACCATATTCCGCGGACCATCCCAACGACACAGAACTTAAAAGACTCTAGTCAAGTGATGAATTCTCAATACCAAAGGCTACAAAATCAGCAAATGAATCGCCATAATACTATGGACTTGGAAGTAATTCAAGAAAGTATATCACCTGGAGGCAGCCACCCAATGAATTTCACCCCAGATAACTCAAACGCTCGTCAGGTCGGCACTAAAATAGGGTCTTTCAAAAGAGTTGTCAATCCACGATTAAAAATCAATGTAGAAGAGGAAGAAAATAAGCGAATGTCAGCAATCCATCATAATTCGAGCTTATTCACCGCATCTCCTATCTCCTATATGTCACCTGGCATGAATCCTAATTCTTTTATTTATGAATTCAATGACCTTGGGAGGGGACTTACTCCGCTGATGACTCCTGGAACAAAAAAATCTCATTTTGCTCCAACTCCAGGTCAGTACAATCACGCGTCCCAGCAGTTGAAAATGAATGCTGATCCAAGACAATACACGTATGAGCAACCATCGACGATGTACAAATTCGATTTCAGAAATAACGAGCGCGTTAATACTGAGCTTCCATTAATTCAAGAGAGCAGTCCAGTGCAAAACTTTAGAGATTCTCGAGAATCGGGTCCAGAGTCTTGGAGCAGTGGTAATGTGTTATTTAGACACTCAAACAGCATGCCGCAGGAAACAAACCCGCCAACTCATTTTCCAAATGTATTTGGGTTTGGAATGCTGAACACCTCAGATATCGGGAGGTCGAGTAGAGGTGGCGAAGGGTCCAGTAATGAAGAATATTTCCCAGTCCCTAGGAATAAGGAAGATAGCGGTAATAATGCTCAGAGAATTGATTTGGATATTAGTGGTCTCAGATTGCTGGCACCAACACCGCTGGTTGGCACAAGGAGCAGCAATAATTTCGAATGGTTGCATTATTTTTATCAGAAACATTCTGATCGTTCAATGCAAGATGAAAGATCTTCATTTTTGAATTCGAAATCTAGCGGTGAAGGAGGAGGTGATTTATCACTCTCTATAGCAAAGAGTCCAGGCATCATGAAAAAGGTTAAAGAAAATTGAAAGACAATATAAAAAAAAGCTTAATGCAAAGACCTATCAAGATTCAAACTCGACTCCAATCTTAGGAGTAATTTTTATAACCCTTTAGGTTTACATTGCATTGAGAAGAGGATAATGTTATGGCCTCTCTTCTCGGATTTGATTTCTGTAATGACCAGAAATTAAGAGTTACTCATATACAAAGCATTTTTTTCTGTTATCAAATTTAGAATTCTATCAATTATTGGTTGCCAATATGCATAAATTCTGCTGATTTATAGAAAGAGTTATCAAGTCATTTCCTTCTTTAAGGGATTAATTGAAATTAATGCCACTATAGTATTGATATTATGTCTAAAAAGAAAGTCTTATGTCAAGTGCTTTTTCATAAATTGTCTGAGAATATTCACTTAGATCTACTCTAAAATAAAATTTGTCGACGAATATTTCGAAAATGAATACTTTAGAGGTATCCGAGGGAACATTCAAATCCTTGTTTGCTGGCCTGAGAAGTTTTATTTTATCAGATGATCTCCAGAAGTCTCAAGCATTTGTTCATTTAATCGAGGTCGCTGAAAAGACTCTTAGCAGAATCGAAGAAGCCACGAAAAAATTTCACAAAGAAATTATCGAAAATATCACCAAAGTTATTCCAGAGCAGATAACCCAAGCCATCAGTACTGAGCAAATAGATTTTTGTGAAAAGGATGTTTATCAAAAACTAAAACAGCTGAAAGAATCAAACTCAGGCACCATTCAATTAGAACTGCAAAGTAGTCTAAAGCAGTTATCGGAAGCAAATTTCCAAATCCAAAAGTACCTTAAAAACATTGCTGAAAGTCTGGAACGAGAGAACACAAATCTCTCAAAAACTTTTGAAAATTCTTTGCAGCGCTCATCGAATATTATCTCTGTAGAGGTAATTCAACAATCATTGACGTCTCTCATTATTATTTATAGATCGACAAGGTGAGATCAAACACACTGTGGAATATTCAAATTGGTGATCATCGTCGTCCACAAACTCCTATGACGAAAAATCAAAAAATTTTGTTTAGTAAGGAAAGCGACAATAAACCTGAATTGGGTAGAATCCTGGACAATCCAGCGAGCAAGACAGGAAAGCTCTTTGTGGATCTGGTGTCTTCAATTAAAGTAAATTATGATGATGAGCAAAAGCAAGAGACGGACATTCTATCGTTGAATTCTTTGATGCAAATTGCGAATTCTATCCCTATATTATCCAAGTCGGCAACCGAAGATATCATTTATGAAGGTCGAAACCGTATGGCTTTTATCCTCTAAGACATGTTGATAGCAATTATTTCCAGATAGAAGATTGATTACTGATCAATTTAGAGAAGCATACACCAGAATTGTCGTAAACGTGGACACGGAGCTAAGGAACGTTTTCGAAACGACGACTTTGTCAGTGTTGGATAGGCTTGCTGTGTCACAAGAAGTTTACAAGAGATCTTTCGAGCACTACGCGCATAATCCAGACCTCTTTGAAATCATAAATACTCTTCCCAATGGACTTAAGTATCAAGAGTTTCCCTATGGTAATTTTGTTGATAATTAACAAACTAGATGCCCGCTGAAATCTAAAAGAACGGTTGATTTAAATACCATAAGAGAGATCCTGAACTGGAAAGTCGTGTATCGTAATAACGCTCTTGATAACCTAAAGGGCTACCTCAAATATATTGTAAAACTAGCAAAACAGGCTTCAGAAACTAATATTGTTTGCAATGATTGTAATTAGGCTCCTCCTAACGTGGAAACTCTGCTGGAGATGCTGGAGTCTGATCTAATTTATGAAAGGTTTAAAGTGGAAGAAGAGGATATCTTAGAGGTGCTGAACAGAAGCTCAGGTGATTCGTCATCACTTCGTGTGTCATTATCCTAAACGCAATAATTTAGTTTGTGAAGACAAGACAGTGAGACAACTCCGAGAAGAATTAAAACAAGTCACTGATGATGCTTTTCATAATATGATGCAATATTTAATGTTGGAAATTGGCAACTAATCCAATTCGCAAATGTGATGTGATATGATATTCACAAACAATTAATTCGGAGCCCTATCTCATTACTAAGGTTTAATAGTTTAGCTATGAGTTTACTTTATCGGTGCAGGATCTAAATTGAAGCTTTTTAAGCTCAACATGAGCAATAAGATTAAATATTTGGGCTGCAACAGGCTGCTAATCTTGAATAAAAATAAAATGTATATCAATTTAGTAATACCTAAGGAGGATTGAAGCTACACCTTGGATTTTATGATATGTCAAACGCTCTATATGAAAGAAATCTGTTGCAACGTAATAGACAAATATACTCAACAAAGATCAATTCAACTTCAATTTTGAGCTCTGCTCTCAAATTTTTGTGTTGAAAAATTTTTTTCACCTCAAAACTTCCTTGAAGACTGATAAAGAAGAAAATTCAATCATTTATGATTAAGAGTTTGAAATAAAAACTTAAATCCATAAATAAAAAAGTTACAATAACTAATTTATATTTAATAAGCAGCAAGCAAACGACAGCTCAATGTCTTACCTCAATACAAATCACTATTTGCCAAACGCCAGCAATAATCTGCAACTTTCATCTACGCAGACACAAGGTAACAATCCTAATGACAATGATAATAATATCTTGCTAGACTATTCCTCAAAAACGTATAATCAAACCAGCGAAAGCAACATTGAGTCTTCGCAACTTCAGATCAGTCAGTTCAAAGACGAGGAGTATGAAAATTGTCCCAACTGCAACAGGCGTTTTTTTATGGGGAGATTGAAGCTTCATTTAAAGAGTTGCAAAGAAGGCAAACCATTAAAGAAGCTAAAAAGTACATCAAATGACCACGATAATACCCAAGAACTAGCGGAGCAGGGAAATATGCAGCAGGATCGAGTCCCCATCAGTACCCAGAGAACAAAGAGTTTTCAAATTAAACAACTGTCAACTCGAAACAGCATGGCGATAAAACGTTCACCAGCAACTCAAGAAGATGTTCAAAAAAACGAACAATACTGCAAAAATGGTCTCGAAGAAGCAGAAGGACAACTAATGCAATCTCAAGGCGTTGGGAAAGAAGAGCATAATGGTCAATACAATGGTGGTTTGGGAGGAAGCGAGGGATGTGACAAGAAAAATGAAGAGCAACTCAATTCAGGACAAGTACATTCATTTGAATTCTAGTTTGTTAGTTATTGATGGTTGAAATAATAAGGCGGACACAAGCGAGTGTAAGCTCTGTGGAAGAACATTCTTTACTGAGAGGCTCTCAAAGCATGAAAAAGCTTGTGCAAAAGCTCAGAAGAAGCGACCTATATTTGATACGAGCAAGCAAAGAGTATACGATTTATTAGTGTTGCCACTCATATCAAATTTTCCAAGGCGATCGTTGATCCTGTCACCGGAGCTAAATTAACAAGCACAGTGTCAGCGCCTCCTACAAAATCTAATTTGAAAGAAGCTTCACTTCAAAAATCAGCTGTGGCCTCTAATAATCAAGGTGATGAATCCCAAAAAGAAAGCAAGGCGATCCCAAAATGGAAGCGTGACCATGAAAGTTTTATTAATAATATCAAATTCAATCGGAAACTGAAGAAGGTATGAGCACTTTGATAGGAATTTCCCAAGCCTTTACAAATTTTAGATGGAAGAAAATGGAGAGGATATCACTAACATGAGACCTCCTGAAACTGTTAACACAGATTATGTCCAATGCCAATATTGCCAAAGGAAATTTGCTCCACGTATGCTCTTTATTTCGGATTCTTAAGCAGATAATATTAATAACAACAGACACCGCAGCTAGGCACATTCCAAAATGCAAAACGATAACTAATCGTCCTAAGCCTCCAAGGTCTACGAGCGGTGAAGAGGGGCTCAATGGGCTCACTGAATCCCACTTAAAGTCATCCAAAGTCCAGAAAAGGCTAGACATACCGCGAAAGGTTGAGGAACCACAGGAATCTCGACCATTCACCCAGTACAATCCTGAAAAGAGCACTGAAAAAGCAGCTGATGTCAGATCAACAACTATTTATCAGAAAAGCCTGAAAAAGAGCTTGGAGAAGGATACCCAAAAAACTGTTGGGGTACACCAAAAGCTAGGGGTAGGAAACGCTGAGACACACCGTCCTTCAATGGAATATGCCAAAGAAAGTAAATACTTTGTCAATTTTCTGAACCTTTAATCTCAAAATGAAGAGCAAGAGCGTAAGGAAGCAGATGAAAGAACGAGCCGGAATGATTTCAGTGGCAGGGGGAAACCCGAGAATGAAAACGCTTTTTTAAGTTCATCTCCAGGCGATGGGATTAACAAATTTAGAAGAAGTATTTTCACTGAGCCGATTCCAAAGCGCGAAGATTTGCTGAAAAATTATGAGGATCTGCAATCAAGACTCACAACTCATTCAACGATTACTTGTCAATATTGCCTTCGGAATTTCGCTCCAAAAGCAGCCGAAAGGCATATTCCAATTTGTAAAAACCTTAGAAATACCAGAGGATTAAAACCTGTCATCGAAAACGGCAAAATCGTCAAGGAGAATGGGAAAACCCTTTATAAAGGGGGATTTAACCTCAATCCTATCCAGGAAAAGTAAATATATAGACAGTCGAATGAAATGCTAATGTTTTGCAAGTAGAGGGGTGAGGACGAGCACTGTTGATGTTAAGACGATCGGTCGCCTGCGAGATAGGGAGAATAAGAGTAATAGTTCATTATCATTTTCAGCTTTATAATATGTTTGATTTATTTAGCTGAATATGATGCTCTCCCAAAAACTGCGAATAAGAATGACAGAATCAGTCTAGGGAAACAAGGAGCGGGTCTAGTCGTTACGAATACTCGCGTGTCAAAGACAGCCACAGAGCAGCTGCCAAAACAAAGAGCCAACCGGATACTCAATGAACTAATGCAATTTTGTACTAGTTGTGGCGGAAAGATGATGAAACAGCATCGATTTTGCGGGCATTGCGGAAATAAAAAGCCCGAAGCTTGCTAGTTTTTTTCGTTGAGGTAAGGAATAGAGTATGAAATCTATTAGTATTTAATTTTAGAATTGTTAAATACTACTGAATTTGCTAACGTGCGTTACTTGTTTTTAATAATCATCAAAACAAGCAACTTTTTGAAAACGATTCTGATTGTAATGAGCAAGGGATTGATATTCATCAACTACAGTTTGACCAGCGTCACCAAAATTTTTTATAGCAATGGTGTTTTTAGAGCCAGCAGGCGAGAGGACGGTTTTAGACTGACGAAAAACGAGCGAAAAAACATAGATTATCGAAATTGTTTAAGGTTTAAAGAAGAACAACAAAAAAAAGCTCAAAAAAGGGTAATCAATAATTGGAAAAATCCTTTTTCCAACTGTCGGACATAACAAACTAACAGCATAAGCACTGGAAATTTTGCACGGTTCTATAAAATCTGTTTAGGAGTGTAATATAAAAGCAATAGAAGAAATCTTTTCAGAAATCAATATCAAGCTAGAAAGATGTCATTTTTTTTCCAAATCAAGCTCATACCGGTTTCTCAAATTTACTTAGTTGAGTTTTCTGAATTTCCTCTAGAATATTAATTCATCATTCCTTCAACACCACGCTCATTCACATGAAACTCAGTGAAATTTGCCCTGTTTTCTTTGCTCAAAGAAGTATAAACGCTGTTTTTTATTTATAAAAGTGCATATATGCCATTTAATCTCAAGATTACCCCAAGACTAAGCCAATGTACTGATCCAAAGGTATTTTCATCGAAATGTATAAAAATATTGTCCTCCTTTCTCAACGATATGAAGAAAGATAGCCTTAACAGAATAAAGTATATGCTTAAAACAAAAAGTTATTCATCTTGTCCAAGTTTAGCTGCGCTGTCAAGCGAGTCGATTTGTGTATGTCTTTCCACGAGCTGCTGCACTTCTGCGGCCCATACAGCATCAAATTCATGATGAGATACTTTGGATTTTCCTTGATTAGAATGGACTTTAAGTGATTTAGCTAGAGACTGGCATATCTCCGCCATATATTTGCTCGCGCTCGCTCCTTCGTCTAATGTACGTGCAAGCCACTTCGGGTCTTTTAATTTCTTTATCATTTCAACTTTAAAGTTCTCCTCTTCAGACAGCATCAATTCCTCATCCGACTTCTTCTTCTTTGCATCCATTCGACTCTTTATCGCTTTCTCCACAAGATGAGCTCGCTCTGAAGCAGCTCCTTGAACCTATTTCAAGACGAAATCGCGGATGACCACTCGATAACGAAGTAATTGTATCTTACCCATGCTGGCACATCATCGATTAGCTCGCTCAAGAGGAATTTTATGATTAATATAATATGCTCTGCGACGACGACAACTATTATATCACGAATATATTGATCTGTCTCCACATCGCGAGAATCTGTTATTGGAAAACTATTTGTGATCGTTTTAGTCGTGATCAATATGAAGAGCCCATTCACAATGACCGAAACATACGAGAGAATCTATTTAAATTGATGAGAACAATGAGTGGGGTAGGACCTTTTCACCTCAAAAATATTGTTCCACACTCCAATCGAACCTGCTTCTTCAATATACACTCTCTTCGTAAATGTAGATAGTCCCCACATATCCACTATATATATTTAGAAAATTGTTATGTTACATTCTCTTCAAGGTTATAGTTTACGCTGTAGTTTTATCCAGTTTGTGAAAAGGAAGATGATGGGTCCCCAAGGGAAAGCGGGGGAAAACATAGTGATATAACCAAACATAATCGCCTGGAAAATTCAGTTAGGAGAGAAGGGTGAGCGTCTATCTAACCAAATAACTGTATTCCGCTGCCAGCTCCTTCTTTTCTTGCATTACTCCTCTCTGATGCTCAATTTGCATGAGGAAATCTTTTTTTATCTTCTCTTTGTCAACTTTCTTTGATTGAGTTACTGCCACAACTGGAGAGTATTGTTAGATTTGCTAAAGTAATTTTTAAAATGAATACGTTTTCTAGGTGGTTGTTGTTGTGGAGAATCTTGGATTCTGGTAAATGATCTGAGGGCTCCCATCAGAAGCTGCTCTTTTGGGTCAACCTCTTCGAGGTCTTCTTTCATTTTATCGCTCTTATTCTCTGAAATTCGTGGGCTGTTCTTTCCATCCTTTTCATCATCAGAACCAGCATCGCTGTCTTTCCCAGGACCAATAGTCTCGTTTTCCTCACTAATATCGTCAAGTTCAGGATCCTTCTTGTTTTCAGGATAATATTTGACCTAATGGGTTTAATATTTCTGTTTACGTATCCAAAAAAAATTTAACAAATTACATAAACTTTGTTCGTTTCAGTCTCTTTGTCAAAGTTTTTCTTCAGGCCCTTGAGCTTAAACCGGTAGAGAATATAGGGCACAAGCAATCCCTATAAATTTATAACACCTGGTGAAACACAATACTTTACCAGTATGATTTGTGTGACACCTTTCGTTAAGAAGAAAGAGATAAGTAATTCTCTGACTTTCGAAAAATTCTGTTTGAAAAATGCATAGTAGAACAGAGTGATGTATGAGTTCACGAATTGAAAGACAAAACTTTTGAAGACAAAGCTGTTTTCTTTCGTCGTAGAGAACCTAATGAGGTAAAGTAGAGAGAAAGCACATCAAATATCCAGTCATAAGAGGAGAGAGATTACCTGTGATTTTCCCATTCGACTGCCTTCTGAGACAAGAAACTGTATATCACGTTTGCGACAACAATTGCAATTCCTTGAAGTGTACCATTTGCAATGCTTTGCAAAAGTCATGATAAAGTACAACAAAAAGATGAGTTACTAGAGGAAGTATCGTCCTCTGCTGATGTTGTCTGTGGTTTCTCCTAGACTTTCGTCGGGCTCTGCCCAATCTGCCAGTTCGATGAAGCCATAGAAAATTCCTAATATCATGGCTATTCCGAAAATGCTTAGTGGTATTTCGACAATCAGACGTCGAGTATCCTCGTTAATTCTATCTTGCAGAATAACCTCCTTTCTCACTGGATCGATCTTGAACTCGCCTCCGTAATCTGCTCGCTGTACTTGAGCATCTTCGAACTCAGTTAAATCCCAAAGATGTCTCATTTCATTCTGACGACGTTTCCATTTTTCCATATATTGTGTTGCCCTATGATAAGGATCACTTGAGTCAAAAAATAACAGCACAATCTCTTTACCAAATCGTAATAATGATCGAGAGATAAGGGATATAGGCGCCGTTGTCATTCGGGAAATACTTTGTATTGAGAATAGCGAATGGGATAAAGATTAGCCCCGGAATCAGGAGGTCTGTCGTCAATGAAGAAAGAAAAGTCAGATACCACCCTGAGGGAGTTCCATAGTAAAACGCACAAGCTGTGAGAGGCTTCAGGTGGTCGATCCTGGCTTTCTTCCAGAACCAGAGGTCATTCCATTTAATAATTTTTTTCAATTTATTTTCTTGCTTCCAAGTGTGACTAATCTGACTTCTTTCAGTGAAATCATGAAGAGGAAAAGCATCCAGCAGCAATCCCTGTTTTTTGAAAAGTTCCAAATTGAACTCTGATCGCAAGAGATAGTTTATCATTTTCTGAATGACCACGCCTCTGAATCTCTCGTATTCATCATATCTGTTCTTATCAAATTTTTCCAGGAATCTGAATTTGGAGTTATAAACACGAATTTCGAGTTTTTCTGCAAGGTAATTGAGTAAATTATCGTCTAGCCGGAGAAGGTAGAATAAATATTTGTCCTTGCTCTTTGGGTTATTATTCATGAGGCCTACAATGATCAAACGCAGCCTAGGCATGCAAGATTACCTTCTATTTCAGCTATCTCGAAAGAGCCCTGTTTCTCCATTTCCTTTCTGATTTGGAGGAGCTGAGTCAACACAATATTTGCTGAATCTCCGTCTTCCTTCTTTGCGACCAGGCAATATTGGAACCTGGTTTTGACTGCATAGTATTCTCCTAACGCCATTAGTTTTCCTTTCTCTTCTTCATTCAGTTGATCGATGATTCTTTTTTCTAAATCGTGTTTGATTCTGGTCATTTGATGAGGAATCCAACCTCTCTCGTTGTAGACAGAGAGAGGGCTGCCTTTAGTAAACAGATGCTCAGCAGTTTTATTGAATCTGTCCTCTGGGTTGTTGCTATGGATCTGAAATACTCATTTAGGAAATTGCTTATAGAGAAAAGCTAGAGACCTTTTTGATTGCCTTATGCAGAGGAGTGCTTTGGCTGATATCTGCAGAGTTAGCAAGAACCGCTTTACACAGCTCAGACGTTTCAATTTTTTTGAGAAATAGCTTGAGCAAATCATAATGTCCTCTGGCAGCGGCAACAAGGACAGCACTCCTGTTGTGTTAAAAAATTAGAAAATCAGAAATTAGGAATTTTTTATTCAGACTTTCTTTTCCTCGTCCTGACAAAAGGTGAGTAGCCTTTCTTGATTA
>ENA-UOTX01000686-UOTX01000686.1-compost-metagenome-genome-assembly--contig:-NODE-686-length-33303-cov-5.708842_pt1 | contig 33303 bp, 18 predicted proteins | sample MGYA00238143_ERZ746982 | MGnify/ENA primary metagenome ERZ746982 (study PRJEB28758, sample SAMN06268862) | compost metagenome | isolation source: single cell | place: USA: California, Emeryville, Joint... | reverse complement strand
GGGGGGGGGGGGTAGTGATTCACTCGTTCAGTATTCTGATCAAATGTGAAGGTGGGGAGTTTTTGTTACTACGAATGTTACTTGAGATCAGCACAGAATGACATCAGAAAAAAACCTGAAGGGAAATAGACATTAAGACATTCAGAACTTTCTGTAAGTGGATGATTATTATAGAGACTCAAGACTTCAGGCTAGTTATTTCTTTCTGGTAGTACAATCAATGGCACCAATTACGGAATCAGAGCATATGAAGGCTCTGAAAGTAGAATGAAATGCAACTCCATATACAAATATCTAATGGGATTTCGAAGTATTCTGTGGTAATATTTGAAATAAAGTGTACTTGAAAATTTGTGAAGTATTGTTGCTTATAGCTCCAATTTCAATTCTTCCCATACTTGTTATTTTCGTTTAGAAATGCAGTCCTTAATGCAGTAGGAGAAGAAGATTTTAGTTTTAGACCTTATGTCAGAATTATCACTCTTATTTCTCGCTAACCAAGATATTGTACTGAAACCAAACACTACATATATCTTCGACGATATCATCAGACAAGGATATATACATTAATTCTTAGAAATAAATTAAACATTTAATCTTGAAAAGTACTAAATTATTCATGAAAATATAGATTATATATATAATATATATACTCATCCATTACCTGCATACGCAAGTCCTCCATATTTTCGTGCAAACATAGCAGAACTGATGTCCGCATTTGCAGGTAATATGATTACACCCTTGGTTTTTTTCAATCCAGAAACGACATTTCACACACTTTCTCCACTTTTTCTCATCTAGCGCTCTGCAAATTGCATAATCATCCGGCGTGTAGGTCTGATACTCGTAGCATGTCAGCCCTGTATGGAAAGGTATCTTGCAAAGCGAACACGTTGGCTTCTTACAGCTCGGACAAGTAAGCATCGTATCTGAACTTCCCATTGGTATGTCGAAGATATATTCACAGTTAGGAGTCGAACAGAACGTGTATTTATCAGGATTTTGCAGCGCCTCGACGACTCTCACTCTCTTTTTATAAAGAGCTAGCTCTTCCTCTGTAAGAAGAGACAAAAGAATCATTTCGTCTAAAATATGGCCGCATTTACTATCGGGACATCGAATTGGGATTTCCGATGTACTTAGGCAAGAGTACACATATGTCTTAATACAGCCGTAGTGGAATTTCTTCGAGCAATCACGAACGCGTAGGACTTTTGCCTTATGAGGACGTAAGGGTTTGAAGCAGATTTCGCAATCGACTGGAACGGCTTTGTGTGCTGGATAGGCACTCGTTGGCATGCCGTTATATGAGATATAAGCCTTAGTTTTAGTAGCATTTTTAGTTTTTGCCTTTCGAGTTACAATGGTGAACTTGAGGGGTATTTGCTTGCATATTGGGGCAACGAAGATAGGTCTTTTCGTAAACGCCGTGAATAAATAATCTTCATTACCAGTGTCAGTGATTGCTGTCCCGAGAGCTTCCATTTCAGGAAGTTCGCCCACAGCGTCAGTTTCGAGGCTGACAGAAACCGAGGAAGCTGAACTGAAGACAATGTTGGTGCTAGGATGGTCACCGACCTGAGCTGGATTGATATAGATCTGTATAGTCCGAATACTCTCTTGAGTAACGTCAGAAAATTGTTTCTTCGATCTTCTTTCAGAGAGCGAAATTTCGAGTTTATAGACGCCAGTTGATTGAATGTCCTTTGAGTTAAGTTCCAGAGCCCCACTTTCGAATTTCCTTGCTTTTTCGATTTTATATTCTAGTTTAAGAAACTCTGTCATTGTTTTCCTTTTGAATCTTGCGTCAACAAAATGTTTCAAATATTTCCAGGTGCTATATAAAGCAATATCAAGTAGATAGGTCTGAAGAAGATCATTTCGATATAAACTCCGATGAGTTACGGAGGTGCTAATAGCGTGGTTTTTATTCGATTGCTTTTGAGTATGCCCGTCTTCTATCATGATCGGGTTATCGAGAGAAGGTTTGAGATTGAGATGAAATATTTGAGAAGAAGTTTCTGCGAGTTGGCTATAAGACGCTACTTGGAAAAGATTAAGGAATTGATTTGGGCTGAGCATTGCTTTTGGAAAAGACTGAGGTGGGAAGTTCTGAATTGGAATTATGGGAATTATAATAATTTGGAGGAGATTCCATCTCTGTGTGATACTGAGAAACAGTTATATACGCTATCATAACGTAAAAATTCGTTGGCTTCTGGGAATGTTCTTATCTGACAGAAGATACAGGTGGGGGTTTTTATGATTAGAAAATTTCTTCTGATCAGAAGGAGAAATGAATTCAGAAAATCCAATGAAGAGAATGACGGCTTGAAAAGAAGATTCAATTAAGAACTAGACTATTGAAGGAGTGATAATGCGCGCCGAAAATTCGACTAAGAGTGCTCATTGTGAAAATCGCTTTGAGATTTCTCTGACTTCAATGATCACCAGTGATACGATATATGAAGAAAATGTGTATTTTAAGTCGCAGGGCTGATGAAAAATGGCAAATTTCATAACTGGATTTGAAAATTTGAGGCATTAGTGGAATACCGATTATGTAAAGAAAGCCTGTTTCTGGCAACAAATTAAATCAGTAATGCAGTACACTGAGAAAACTGGAAATTAGAAATATTTATGTAATGAAATTAGTCAGGTAATTGATCAAAAAAGTAGATAGCTACTTTCCAAGGAGCGATATCGAGGTCTGTGAATGATATAATTCAACGACCTTCCACTTGAGATCAGATTCCTGAGTAAAATTCATTTTTGCATTGCTAGATTTACTGTCGTTAGAAAGAAGGCGCGATGTGAAATACTCACAGGAAATGTTTTATTTGGAAATGTCCAATGAATACAGAATTAGAGATCTTAAGACAGACGCCTTTAATTATGTATTGAGTTCCAATATCAATCGATTAAATTATTCAAATTATTGTGGTGATCAATTAATGCTCACAAGTTTTCCATACTTTCCCACAAATATAGCAGAATTGGTACTCACACTTACATGTTATATGATTGCATCCCTCATTTTTTTCTACCCAGAAGCCACATTTCCAACATTTTTGCCATTTCTGATTACAGATCATTTGAAAAGCTCCATAATCCTCTGGTGTGTAGTCTTGATATTCATCGCAAGTCAACCCTGTGTGGAATGTTACCCTGCAACACAAACAGGTTGATTTTAAACAGCTCGGGCAATTAAGTTTAATATCAGGGCTATCCATTAGCATCATGTCGTAGATATGCTCGCAGTCGGTGGTCGCACAAAATACATATTTATCAGGGTATCTAAGTGCTTTTTCGACTCTTACCTTCTTCTTAAAGAGGGCCAACTCTTTGTCTGTTACAAGGGACGCTATGATTGACTCCCCTATGTAATGATTACATGTCTTCTCAGGGCACTTAATGGGGAGATTCGATGATTCAAAGCAACTTTTCACATACGCCTTGACGCAGTCGAGGTGGAATTTTCTGGCACAGTTATTCATGGTGATTGTTTTTATTTTGCGAGTGCTCAAACTCTGGAGGCAGATATCACAATTGATAGAACCCCCTTTGTGGGTTAGATGGGAACTCAGTGATGCCGCCAAATATGAGATATACGCCTTTGTTTTCGAAGTTTTTTGGTATTTTGACTGTTCAGTTACGATGGTGAGGGTAAGTGGAGTTATTTTGGCTAAAGGAACGAAATAGATGGGCTGTTTGGTGAACGCTGTAAATAAATCGATGTTATCATCAATATTTACAATTGAAGTACTGAGAACTTCCATCTCTGCTTCGACCCCAGCAGAAACCGAAGAACCTGCACTAAAGACAACTCCTCTTCTCTCAGAGTCTTCTACATAGTCTGTATTAATGGCGAACTGGATGGTCCGAACGGTTTCTTGAGCAACTGTAGAAAATTGCTTCTTTGCTCTCCGTTCTGAGATTGTAAGTTCTAGTTTATAGTATGGAGTCTCCAATTTCTTGCCGCATTGGATGCTATACTCCACTACAAACATCTGGTTCGCTCTTTTCTTTTGGAAGTTTGAGTCGACAAATGGTTTCAAAAACTTCCAAGTGCTATATAAAGCCAGGTCAAGCAGTTGATTTCGGGTGTCCTCATCTTCGAAAATGATGGGTCTTTTATCAGCAGTAGACTCGCATTTGAAGGTGAGTGTCTGAGGCGAAGTTGTTCGTGGTTGGGCATCTGGAATTAATTGGAAAACCTCGGCGAATTGCTTCGGGTCCATCTTTGTGATTGATGAAATCATTAGAATCAATTTGATAATAGGAATTGTTTTGAGGATTTGTTGAAATTGTGTGCTTGGAATTACTGGTCGGGATTTAACAAAATCCTCTTCATGGTGGGGGCAAAGAATTGCTGATTTTGATGGTTTCTGATCGAATTCACATGTGGAGAGTTTGTTACAACAAAAAATTTTCTTCCGATCAGAAATTAAATAAAATCAGAAAAATTCCAAGAGAACACAGATGATGAGAGCATCTCAGTTGAGATCTAACAGAAGTCAGTTAACAAATAGTTTACTGGCATCCATAGCGAATTCCAGTAAAATTCACGCCTATGACAAAGGTGTTTCGTGGTGGAGTCAGCGTCTCCAGAAGAATGATATGGGAACTAGTTGCGAAGGATAGATACGAATGATGTTAAAGCTAGTGAGTTTCGAATCGGGTAAGAATAATCTGGTTTTTTTCGAAAGAATAGCGAGAAAGCATTCATCAATAGAAATTAATTCGATACCGGACTGAAAATTAGTACGAACAAAATGGTTTCAAATTGATGAAGTCAGACTCTGTCAGAGCGTTCGCCTAACATCTACAATAGGCTTCTGCATATCATGAATCTTTTTGATTCATATCTGAGATTTTTGATTTCACAAAAAAGCAAAAAAAACCTAAGAAACTTCATGAGAATAAAATTTTGTTGAGTCGGTTGAAAATTGAGTCGATATTTTTTTTTTATTGATCGAAGCATACTTATGGGTTACTTCTCGATACAAATTCTCCGTTTTCCTATTTAGGTTGGCTGCTCGATGACTTTTTTCTTTATGAATTTGCAAACTTCATCATTTATTTTTCAGCAAACGAGTCGATAGGAATTCACTTATAATTCTATCCATATGCATTTGTATATGTATCTATGGTAATAAAGCACAACAACACAATACTCGCAATTATTCAAAGGAATCTGTGGAAGAAATTGTCTTGATATCATTTCTTTTCACTAATTTCTCGTGATCAGTTTCAACCTGAGTTTCTGAGGTAGTATTCGGATGGGTTCTCTTGCATTTGTCTTTTATATATTGACATAATTTCTTTACTAACTGTAAGATTCGGATCAAACCCAGAATTCCTCCTATAATTGTCGAACCAAGACTCAAGCCAATAAAGAAGAATCCTGCCACATTCAAGGATGTGGGTTCAACTTCAACAAACTGAGTCACGATGGCAAGAATAAAGGCGATTGTAACGCATCCATATGCCAGTATTTCAATAATTAGAGTAATTGTTCTTAGTAATTTATCCTTCAGAGGGCGACATAGAATGATATAGAGGATAAACCCAGAATTTGTGAGCCAGTAAAGCACTATTTGTGCAATGGGAGAAAAACTCATCAATGAGATGATAACGGCGTTGATCCAGGTTCTCAGTAGAGAGATGGGGACAAAGAGTAGCTGAATTCGTTTTTGGGGGGTTCAAATCACCAAATAACAGCTCGTACTTCTTCAAATGATTAGGAAGAGGAAAGTCTTCCTTTCTGAGTAGGTAGTATTCCATGTTACTAGCGGCTACTTTAGTCGCAAAAGCCAGCAGCGTGAGATTAAAGAGGAAGAAAATTATTCCAAGAGCCAAAGATGTTTTTGTCTCTATTGTTGAAGGCTCGAGTAAGGCTGAGGAGAAACGAATGTTCAGAAGAGTCCATAAATTCCCAGATTGGTATATGGAAAGGATAAATAGGAACAGAAAACTCCAGAGTTTAGAGTCACCAACACGGTTCATAAACTCGTTCAGAATGTTAATGGTAGTGACATAAGCTGATGATGATTGAGGAGGGAAGTTCGATTGTTGGGTCGTTTTCTTGAGGCATATCCTGCTCAACCGAATTATTAATGACCCAATAACTGCAATTGAGACCCAGATTGCTAGGTTAGACAACTCATTGCTATAATTTTTGATGAAAAAGGGCGAGATCTCGTATTCGTCAAATACTCTCGGTATTGAGTAGTTATTATCCAATCGGTCATTCAAGGGAGTCATAAAATCAATTGGCAGTACGAACGAATACGGATTAATATAAGAAGTTTCATAGAACTGCGCAACATTCGGAGGCCATCGAATATCGATGAATTTCATCAGCTGAATAGACTCTCCGACAATTTGCCAGAGAAAGCTCAAGTAGAGTGCTCTTTGTGCCACAGAGTTCACTGCCTGGACCACTGCCACCGTTCCTCCAGTAGTTCCTGTGAGAACCGAACTGAACGAAATGAACCGAGTTTCTACCTTTGTGAAGGGAAAGATTTCTTTCAACTCGATCGTCGCTGTCTTCGTAGCAAACATGAACCTTTGATATGCATTGTCATTAAAATCCGTCGTCTGTAAATCAATTGTGATGTTTAAAAGCGAAAGAGGCGGATAATACTGATCCCCTAAGTAGTGGAATCTGAGTTTTGATTCCGCGACAACAGAGAGGACAAAAAGAACGTTATCAATCTCAGTGTTTCCAATCTGAATCTTGATATTCTCTGAAATCGCCAGGATCATATTAATGACTCCGTAATTAAAGTTGATATTAACAACTCGTGCATCGGAGGCAAGGCTCAGATTGAACACAAGCTCTAATTTCGGCAAGCAAGTTGGTACTTCGTACACCCCAACTTCTCCTAGGTACCCATGATAGTAGTTTTCCGGGCAATTCAGAATACAAGTCCCGCTGTGCAAAAGATATCCAGGCAGACAGCTCGTGCAGCTGTCAGTACGGAGCTGGCTACAGGTCCAGCAAGGCGCTGGACACCTCTCGCATGTTCTCTCCAGCTTGTTCGCATGCATTGCAGCAGGACAACCACCGTTGCAGGTATTATTAAAATAGAAGAAACCTTCTGAACAGCTCGTACAGCCTCGTGAGGTGTTGTTTTCGCAAGTCTCGCAGCCTATGTAACATAGAAGGCATTCATATTCACCGATAGCGTTATTAAAGGCTTTGAAAGTTGCTAATGGACAGCTATTGACGCAGGTATGGTTGTAAAATATTCGAAAAGTCTCGCTACATTTTCTGCACTCTCTTTGGACTGTTTGAATATAGCCATAAGCGCAGGCGTTTAAACATGAACCGTTGTACCAAGCTTGTGAATTCGAACACTTTTCGCAAACTGTGAGTGTATCATTAGCACCGTATCCAACTGGACAACTAGTTACGCAGGTATGGTTATAATATAGTAGAAAAGACTCACTGCATTTTCTGCACTCGCCTTGGGCTGTTTGAGTATAGCCATAAGGGCAGTCGTCTAAACATGAATTATTGAACCAAACTTGTGAATCTGAGCACTTTACGCACGCTGTGAGTGTGTCATTAGCACCGTATCCAACCGGACAGCTTGCACTGCAAGTATCTGCGTTAGGGGACGGTTGTAAGTAGTAACCTGGGGCGCATGATTGGCATTGAGTGTTTGTAGGTCCAAGACATGTCTTGCAGGATGAATGGCAGCACATACCTGCCCCAGGGCCATAGCAGCTACCGCTCGAGCAGCTACAATCACAAGGATAGCAGGTATATGCCAACTCAATATGCCCTGTTTGAATCCACTCCCGAGATGGGCACATATCTGTACAATAAACTGTAGATATCGTCACTGGGTTGCATATGCCAATACACATGTAAGCGCCTGTAATAGTTATATAGAAAGAGCGAACATCACCGAGTGAGTTGACTGGAGCTCCAAAAGCCCAGGTTTCTCCATTGCCTGTGTATTTGATTTCGTTTCCACTAATAACGAGGGGCGGATTATTATTTATTATCTGCACTGAAGAGATCGATGGCTCGATGAGAGCGGATCCAGGATTCAGGTAAAAATGAACTGAGAGACCCATTGTGTTGAAATTCATGCCGGTGAATCGATAATATCGAGTGCTATCACCAGGACGCTCAATGTAGAAGACATTATTTGAAATATCAAAGGAAAACCTAAATGTTGGAGCCGATCCGAGGTTGGAAAACCTCAGTTGGGCTTTTGAGAGTGGAAGCGCTCCCAGCAGGAGAAGACACAAAGTCAAGAATTTCATTTTTTCTGAAGAGAAAATAACAGAGAATTTTATCTTGATTTTATCTAAATTCTGAATTCAGAACCTTATAAATCGATATAGACTAGTATAATAATTCTAGCCTTCTCTGTGTACAAGAAAAATTCTATAATTCCAAGCAGTTTTATGGTATTCTATGAGCGGGTAGAGTAAAATACTGTGCTATTGGCTTTTGTCTCTGTAAAATTCTTTGAATTCGAGATTGTTAGTGCTTATATGCATTTTAGAGCACAATCCTGGCTAATTTAGGGCCAAAACAAATCGAGATCTCTTCATCAACAACTGTTTGCCTAGGCTACTCGTACAGAACGGAAAAAGTACAAGGAAAAATAGGCTTTAGAAATATACCTTAATCTAATTTTAGACTGTCTTCCAATGTAGGCTAGAAATCCTCATTGCTTAACAACCCTTCTAACGATTGTCTGCAGGAATAAACGAGGAATTAAAGTAACTAAAGCGTCGATACCTGCATCTTCAAATTTACTGCAATTGTAAGCTTCAGCTCTTAATAACTATAACACAATATAGACCAACTAATTTCAATACGTTCAATATGAAAATCTTTCTATTGGTAAGTATTCATATTTAGACAGTGTGAACATTGGTCCTTTAGTATTAACAATGCTTTTGAAGTGGTACTTTTGCTATTTGGTTCCTTTATATTGCTAAAATAAGAATTTTAAAGAATAGCTATGAGGGAGGTGCTTCATCTTCCAGTTCGAATGAGAGATAAGGTTCAGGCCTATCTGCTTGAAATACTCCCTGGCTACTTGGAGTGCGTGAGAGCAAGGCTACAGTCCCTCATCTACATCGTAACTCTGTGAAATGATACAATTTTTCTCATAATGCTTCTTTACCTTCTCTTCTTTTCACCTCCGAGAAGTTAATTCGAGTCGGTTTCTCGCACCAAACGTTAATTAGAGAGCAGCATTCAAGTTTATCTAACTGGCATGGACTGGAGGCCCTCCTATACGAAACATGTTGCTTTTCAAGGAATTAAATAGCTTTAATTATTAGTTTTTCAGAGTTTTAATCATGATAGATTTAAGTTTGTCAAATGAAGTTCACGTAAAAACTATCTAATGTTCAAGATATATGAACAGCTTAACTGGTTCTCTGATGCAGACGAATTGTTGGAGGTATGTTAGCTGCTTGGCAGTTCAGCAAGTTTCCTATGCTAGAATTTTATTTAACTCTGTAGCAAGTACTAAGGGAGCATGAAAATCAGATAAAGGTGGTTAGATAATATTCCAGCTTCTGGAAAATTCGATGATTCTAATACCCATTTTACATGCGGATCTCGATGGCAAAGTAAAACCTCGAGAATTCCTAAGAAGAAATTTCACTTTTCCCGAATCTCATAAAAAACTCTTTTTTCTTTTGCTGGACCAAATAAAGAAACTTTTGCTGGAAACAAATCTTCATTAGCAAAAATCAACGGAAAAACCTAATTTAAATAAATCCAACAAATACTTACATTGGGATCTGGTGGAAATAAAGCTGCAATATAAAGTATTCACCCACAGAAATCAAACTTATTCGATCCAAATCTAATTTAATCTTATTGAAGCAGAACAACAAGTTAGTTCTCAAATACTTTTCAACTTCAGGCGTCTATTTCATTTTCAACCAAGTCTAGCATTGCGAGTTAAAGAGTCTTTACAGGCTTATCCAATCATTTTGGTGGATGCGAGTGTTCCATTAGATGATTAATGTACCCGAATCCTTAAAACAAAAAACTTTCTCAATCGATTACTGAAAAGACTCAATTCGATTCGACAAGTATTAATTAAGGAAAAAGAATTCAATAAAAAATAATGATAATGCATAAATAAAGGTGTAAAAGTTAGATTTAAGACATCAGAAGGTTGAAAGAGGCCAAATGAGGATACAAAATGAAGTAGTTAGGGTGCCAACTCGTTAAGTCGAAATAACATGTAATGTGAAAGAGAAAACTGTTAAATGCCAATCCATTGCCAGAAACTTCATGTTCTCTAATATGTATTGTCAAACGCAATATGCATACTTGCTTTGTTTCTATTGGAATTGGAATTGTACAAGCTCTGCTCAATTATTCCAAATTTTGTAGTTAACAAGAACGATCTATCGTATTTTTCTACCAACGGGTGCCTTTCATTGGAACGCACTATAGCCATGGAGTTTTCTATTTCTATAATTTCTTGAAATTGTTCATATCATTCACATAAATTTAATTAATTTCCTGTAAATCCTTCCACAATTCAAAGAGAAAAATTATTTTGCTTTGAAATCTGAGTTAAATGAACAATTCTTTCGGAGCAATTAATTTGCAAATAAATTATTGAGGTAGAAGGTTCACGCATTCTTGACTCAAGACAACAGCACGTTTCCAAGCACAGATTCGGCTAACCTATGATACCTTTCACTAAAGATTACACATCGAATCGAACGCGAACTCCCTTAGAAAAAACAAGATGTGACTTACTTGACAGCGATACGAGTGTCGGGAGTTTAAGCGAATGGAATTCACAAGCGTATCACTCAGAATACTCAGATTTCGATCTATTCAATTTGAATGAAGGGAAGGGACCATCGAAAACTCGTATTCTCAAAAAACATCAACTATCTCCAGGAAAGAAGATACGAACTGAAAATTCAAGGCCCATTCCATCTGAACCCTCTGTTTTTTATGTAAGAAAGAATAGGATAGCCACTAAGTCGAATGTTACATTGATGAAGTCAGCGAGTGATATGATAACAGGGACAAACAAGAGCGATTATTCAGATGTAGCTGAAAAACTGCCGGTGTCTCCAGCAAAAAGCAAGACGAAAGAGTCTTTAGTAAAGATTCTGGCCACGGCGCACTTGGAAAAGCGTATGACCTCAAATGCTAATGGAATGAATCGAAAAAACACATCTGAAATTAACAAGAGCTGGTCAATCTCGAACAACGTGAGCGTGTTCAATGAAAATAAAGAGAGTATCGCGCTCACTATAACACCACTAAGAGCCCATCAGCGCTCATGTTTCATCGAGTCACAAAGTCCTGCAATGAAAAAAAATCTCTTGAGAGAAATGCCATCATCACCAAATCGAAGCTGCAACGACTCTTTTGAAACTCATCATACAAAACTCGCTTCCTTAAACAATAAGAACGGTTTGCATATGTCTCAAAATGAGATCAGCTTCTATATTCGGCGGCTGTCGAATAAAAATAAGCACATGCATCAAATCGATCTTGAAATGAAAGGGGTAGCGAGCCAAACATCGAAGATTAGCCCTGGTTGTAGTGAGCAGATAGAGAAGACCAATCATGAACCAGAAGATATGATACGACCGCTGTTGCAAGGCAATCGGCCTTTGATTTCTGATGAGATCAAAAAAAGACTCGTGTTATTGAAAAAAGAGTCAATAGAAAAAGAAATCAAACCAAATTTTCAAACTCTGCATCAGAAAGATCTCCCACGACCAGGAATTCTGAACTCAGCAGATTTCAAAACAGTATTTTTATCAAGAGAACCTTTAAAAAGAAAATCTCAAGCCAGGCCAACAGGTAATTTCCTCACTAAAACATATCATTTATCTATTCCTAAAAGTTTTTGAATTGATTAGAGGCCAAAAACAAACGAGACCAAATGCAAGGTTCAACACATTGATGTTAAATTGAGAATCTAATTTGAATCGTAGAGAGAATATTACGAAAATTACATCTAATGATCTATGTATATATATATAGTCACGCTGACGTTTTATTTGTGAATAATCTCATTATTATAAAGTTTTTTGTGTAACTCAGTCTTTTTCAGTCAAGAGAAGGAATTCCTTGTGATGCTATACTTCATTGATACATATGTAATGCTGATTCAATTACCTCTTATAAAAAAGAAGGAAATTGAGCTTATTTTTTGCGACATTAATTGAAAGATCTTCAACAAACTAAAGACCAAAAAATTCTTGTGAGAAAAAAATGAATTGTGGCAGATTAGTTCCTTGCCGATCCCGACGCAGATCCTTGATCCCAAGGTCCAATATTCCGCATGAAATCCGGTTCATTGAAAAGCTTTGTCAACGCCAACTCTTTAAGATTTGGTTTTTCTTTAGCCACAGTAAGCTGAACGTTCCCTCCAGAAACCTTTTCTTGACCCTCCACTGCAGATAGCCTCGTCCTTAAAAGAATAACAGCAGGAAGAGACTTCTTAGATCTATGCCGAGGTCCAACTTCCTTCTGATCTTCATTATAACTCATAATAGTGTCATGTCCCTGAGGTAGCTGCGCTGGATTCTCCTTTTGCCCCTCCTCAGGAACTTCCATCGTGGTTTGTTTCTCTTTAATATCAAAGATTGTTTTCTGCTCTTTAATATCTGAGGTTGTTTTCTGCACATCACTATGGATCCTGAAATCGGGGCTATCATGGTATCTGTGCCTGCTCTTCTGAATCTTGAAATTAGAATGGAATTGTGTGGGTGTATAGATCTGCTTCTCTGCGTCACCATTTTGGGTATCTTTTGATCGAAAATGCGCTTCCAGCGCTTCAAATCGCTTTTTCAGCTTCTCGTTTACTAGCTGCGCTATTCGGCCCGGTTTCGATGGCTCAATCGTCTTCGAGTAGTCTGTCTCGTTGCCATCAGAAGGTCCAGTTATTCTCGCTAGATTCGGGGTTATCGTTGGGTAGAAGTACGAGTTTAACCCTCCAGAATAGCGCTCGCTTTCTCGCAAGGTTAAATTTGAGATTCCGAGGAAATTCTCTCGTTGATATCTCAAATTCACGTTTTTCAAAGCCGGCGGTCGAACAACCTTCTCTACACTAGGTTGCGGCGTCAGTGAAGGCTCGGCCGTGTTTTCTTCGGTCAATTCTATGGACTTCTTTACTTCACTAACCGGTTTGACTTGATGAGACTGCTCTCGATGCTGCTGCTCCTTATGATTGTTTTTGCGTTGAGGCGTCATTGTAAAATTCACGGGTTTAACGCTGGAGTTTTCTGTTGGTTTGGCCACGGGAGGTAGTTTCTTTGTAAAGAGCTGTGACGGCATGAATGCCTTTTTAATTTCATGTGGAATCATCCCATCGCTGAAAGGTGCCTTTCCTTCCTGGTTTCTCTGGGTTTCTTCGGTCGGAGAAGTCAGCTGCTCCGCAGCTGGGTTAAAGATCGAGGAATTGATAAAGTCATCGCTTCCTGCTTGACCATTAGATCTTCTGTTGTGACTCACGGGGCTATTGCGATACATAAGGTCAGAATTTTGAAATTGTGAGTCATTGGTGTTTTCATGTTCAGTGTATTGTTTCGAACCTTGGGTTTTAATTTCGGTGTTTGCGGAAGCTCGGAGAGGAGGAATACGCTTGCCTGTGGAGTTTGTTGGCCGAGAGACGTGAAGCGATTTAGTAGCTTTTTCTCTGTCTGAAAGATTACGTCTCCTCTCGTTCACGAAAGCGGGTTCTTCCTTCGAATACTCAATTTTCGGCAGCCGGTTTTCATTGTTAGAAGAACTACCCAGTCCTCCTTCGTAATCTGCAGAGCGTCGAAACCTATGGCCTGGATGCCCGATTTCTGTTTCCTGAGTGGTTTCTTTCTTGGAAAGGATAGGCGGATTCGACGTCCAGAGTTGTAATGCCGCATTATCTGGCTTACGACGGCTAAAGGTGTGGTTGAAAGCTGCCTGCTTATCAATATTTGCTAATATAAGTTTGGAGATAAGCTCTTGAGGATTCGAGACTCTCGAATGCTGGGGCTGCTGAGTCTTTGGGCTGTTGGATCCTAAAACCATCAGCTTATATGCTAGTTCGAGGCCTTGAGGAGTGTTTGGCTGCGGAAGCCTCTTTGACATTATGTCAATGCTCTATTTTTAATTATTTTTATTTAAGCCTAATGAGTGGAATATTAGTCCTGTGCTATCGAAATAACCACGTTTCTCGTTTATTGATTCATTACTCACGTTAATCCTTTATGATATTCACCATTAGAGAGAGAATGTTTTGCTCGAGTTCAAACATAACAAAAAATACTAAGAAAACCAATAGCAACTGCACAGACAAACAATATCCGTGAGATTAATATATTTCTTAAGCTTTATTATGAATCTTTACTAAATTGCCTTAGGATCGCTTGCCCCGTCTATGAAAATACGAGATTCTTCATCTTCATCGTCTTGAGGGAAAGTATTAAACACCTGGTCATGATCAAAGGAAAGTGTAAAAAATTTGTTCTCTACCGTTATTACTTTCATAGGATGCTCCATTTGTTCTTCTTCATCAACGAAATGACTCTTAGCGTCGTCTATCAAGTCTTTCATATTAAGGATCTAATTTACAGGGTGAAAGGATCAGTCGTTGATAATATGATGGCTGATTATTTCTTACTTCTCCTAGGTTTTTCAGCATCGGTCTCGCGGTCTTATTCAAATCAACAAATTCTTTATATGAAAACGCGAAATAATGCGCGATGCCTGCAAGCGCAATTTCGAACAGCAACAAGCAATTTTCCAAGTACAGCGCTTTTCTATAAGACTCGGGCTGCTCTCGGTCCCCGAACACATCAGATTCTCTCATAATCGAGAACGCTAACGACTGCCAAAAAGCACATGATATCACAGAATTGACCATAACGAATTTCCAAAACGGCTTGTAAATCTGTAATCTCTCTTCAGAGGCGATGTAAAACAGCACCAGCGCATACATGGAGACCTACATGCGTTATTATATTAGAGATTAACAGGCCGCGTGGTTTGTCTGTACTGTTAACGAGACGTTTGTAATAATGCTGCAGTACAAATAGCCTCTGTTCCAGGCAAAGTTGCCTTCGTCATACAAGCCTTCCATGTGCAATACCAAAGCAACGACTGAAATGAACGGCTTTAAAACAACAAACTGCAGCGTTCCTTGCTTAATTCGACGGAAAAATGTCCTAGATGACATATTCAATAGAGTCATCCTGCTAAATAAGCCGAATCTACCTGCTCAGCTTGATCGGTCGTAAACGATGAGTCAACGGCCAAGGATGTCTTATTTTACCCTATATTGCAAGGAGATTATGATAACGATCGAAAGTTCAAGATACCTGGAGTTCAAAATGCGCGATTAATGTTTGCTCGCCGCCCAAGTACTGTATCAAGAGCTGCAAAAACAGATACAGAACATACGCTTCATAGCTGAAAAAAAAGAGAGAAGCAAGTTGTAAAAGCATGGTAAGGGAGATTTAGTGTACCAGTCTTTCAAGGCGTTAAATATCAGTGATGAGTGCGGCATTAAGATGCTGAGGTATGTTTGTATTGCGTATACCTTGAGAATAGGTTAGTTCGTCCTGGTAAGAGATTAGTGGTTTCTGGTATTACTGGAACGATAAGGATGATGCGCACGACGTACAGTTGAAATCTGGGTTCATGGAAGTGTGTCAAATGATTGTAAACGTTTAAGAGCGAGACGACTAGACTGACTAAGAGACCAGCCGTGGTTAGTTGAAAGACGGAAGCAAACATTTAGATATAATTTGTTAATTTGCTTTATGGTATTAAGCGTTTAAAAAACACGAATTTAGAGCAGCTGAATATCGCATAAAAACCCTTAAAACTCGCAAAGTATTTTTAGAAAATTATCCATTTCAAGGCAAAGGCATCTCAAACAAGGCCTCTGTTAATTGATATGAGTTTTTCTGTAACAATTCAAGTCAAAAACTGCCTATTCGCTCTAAGAAGTTCCAATATACTTAAAAAACATCATCAATGGAGTTCTTTAGTTTTTTTTTTGCTTTTTTAAGTGAGAGCCTTATTTCAGAGTAACCTTGAAGCCTTTTCTCTCTTTATAACTTCTTCTTCTGAATGGCGATAGTGAGTGTTTTATTTTTCTATGACAAGCAAAATAATTTCAAAAATTAAATAACAGCGTAGTGAAACTCCATAACCAATGGGAAATATCGAATCCGGTTTAGATAAAGGAATCCAGCAGTACATCGTCGGCGAGTTCGAGCGTGTGAGGAAAGACAACACAAGGGACTATCTCGTGCTCAGTGAGGTTCTCCAGCTCCAGAGCCAGGAAGATTATCCATTCACGTTTGCACACATTGGAAACCTGTTCGTGCTTGACGCAGACAAAGACGGCCGAGTCACGCTCGAAGAGATCTACGACTTCTGTTTCTTCATAATAAAACACCTGAAAAACATCAAAACCTACGAATTTCAAGCGCAACTCCAAGCTTATACCACTCTTGAGACCTGGCAAGTGATTAAAACGTCAGAAGGAGAGAACGACCTCGTCGCTTGGATCGGCAGGTTGCTTTACGAGAACGAGGAGGTGAGCTATTTCGAAAATAAGCCCAGCGTCGCGTTTATCAAAGTGGATACTGTTAAGCTCCTCTATGAGGTTTTCAATCTAAAAGTCATGAATGGTATGGACATCCAGCGCTTCTTCGACCTGCTGCAGCAAGTCGGCGAAGAGCTTGGTCTTATGGCGTTGGACTGCGAGGAGCTAGACGACTACGTCCCGCTGGTGATTTGTCAAGATTTCGCGAGAGAGTTTTTAAAAGGGTTCTGCAAATTAATGAAAGAGATTGGATTTGATGGCATCGTTTAGTCACGTTGAGATTGGTATTATATGAAATGAAAAGCCTGCATATGCAATGTCAAGTCACATACTGATGATAACTATTTATGCATATACTTCAAGAAATTTTCTAATCTCATTGAGGTTTTATAGAGCGATAGGACAGAGTAAGCTAGGAAAATGTTATTTCTTTTGTTTTTTTTATGAGGTTTTGAGGTTAAGTCATGCATTCGAGTGCTTTGAAGCTTAGCAATTGTCATTTCTATTTCTTTGGTTTATCTCGAGGCGAGATTAGCTTATACCCATCCTCCGCATCAGGATTTTTCTCTAATACATCACATACATACTTGAAAGCGAAATTATCCACACATATCACCATTCCATCGACTAGTTGATGCGGGTTAGAAGGCGCTCCTTTCTGATATTGGTCATAATTAGGCAGTAAAACATGTGTTCCAAACACTGTCGGCTCATCTTCTATAATATACCAACCAAAATGATCCGGCGTCATGTCGTAGCCAATGCTGCAATGGTGATTTGAAACCGTAATGTCATCGAAGATGATATCGTTATCTTTCGAGAGTTTCCCGACCTTAAACTCGCTTTTTCGGTAATCAACTTTTAAAGTGTACGTTTTTCCTTTCGCCGCTCCACTCATGCCTTCCAGCACGATTTTCGGCACGATGTTCTTCGTAAAAAGCAAATCAAATACCTCTGACTCCACGATCTTCGCTCGCAACGCAGCTACGTTATCGAATTTCTGCCCTGCGAAATTCTGAGCGTAGCGGTCATTGTCCGCTTGCAGACGGTAGAATTGGTTTTGAGGGTGGAATAGCGTAAAATCCGTTCGAGCATAAGGAAATGTGCTCACGACTCTCATCATGATTCCTTTGCCAACCTCAATGATCATGCCAGGAGTAAGCAGGTAGCCTTTCTTTTCCACTCGGAACTTCGTTCGTGTATTTTTAGACAAACAGCAGATTTTAAACCCGCCGATACAAGGGAAAAGCTTGAATACCACGTCATTGTAAGTCACATTCTCTTCTTCAAGGATCAGCTGGCAAAATTTTCCATTGCCGACTCTGAAAGGCTCCCAGGTCGCGCAATCCTCGTATTTCACGTGTTGTAGCTCAAAGACCGTTTCTGGCGTGAAATTGCTTGGGTTAGGGGAAGGAATCTTCAAGACTTGTAGGTTGACCTTGAATCTGAACTTTTCAGAGTCCAGTTTTGCTATTGGATCGACTTTGTATTTGATAATCTTCCGTAATTTGTGGATATCCTTCCAAAACTTCTGGTAAAAGATGTCGAATTCCGTGCAAAATACTGTGGACTCGTAGGTCGGATCCACCAGCAGTTTGATGTTCATGATGGTTTCATCGCTGAGGGTGTGGCCACCGTAGGTTTTTATATACTCTCTGAAGCAGTTGATGAAATCGTCCCAAGGAACCTCTGTCCGGCCAAAGAAGTAGGTGCTCCAAAATGACTTTCGGTCTGCTGCTTCTTTCATAGTGATTTCTTTAACGAATTCTCCCGTCTTAGAGGGGGAGTTAAGGCCGGAGGATCTCATAGCAGGTGGGTATCGATCGCGTGATTCTCGTGAGGTGGATCTTCTTTCAGTGGATTTCCGTCGAGAGCTCGCTTTCTCGGGTGAACTTTGGACAGCCATGTCTTTTTTGGTAATTCCTCTGGTAAGGGGTTCCATTGCGAATGGTGCGAGTTAAATTTTATTGGGAGTTATTTATGATTACTATAATTACCGGTATATCCAGGTATATCCAACACGTTTCGAGGAAAATAAGTTATTCATTTCGATAATTACAAGCAAGAATAATCAGTGAGTTATTTTGGAGTTTAGATGTTGCAAAATGTGAGTTTTATTCTGATTTCGTTGGGAAAGTTTAGTGTCAAGCATGCTTTGGATGTGAATATATCTAGCTATATGAGTAATTCATCTTTCATGATCTCAATCTCGGCTGGATACCTCCAACTTTTCCTTCATCATCTCACATGGATGACTTTTCAAAAAATATTGCAAAATCAATGTCAAAACTTAGCATCTCCACTGTTCCTTTAATTTTGACTTTGAAAGGCAGATGATTACTCTTGCTGGCCCTCCCATGAGACTTCATGGCTTTATTTGCTTAATAATTGATATTTATTGATAGGATAAACCAATGTATTCTGGCTTGCCAAAACCAGTTAGATTACTTCTCATGTCCAAATTTTCATTAGGAACTACTAGATTACACCGCATTGAGTAGCTACTATGTTTGTCATTCGTTAGCGCCTGAAACCAGTTCATATGTGCGAATTTCTACATCTCATCGTGCTAGAAACATTTCCTAACGCCAATTCTGATCAGCTATTGACCGCTAACTTCTTGTCGTTGTCAGGGCCTCATCAAACAGTTCAGATATAATCAGCTTCATTAATTAAGTTGACGTCATTTACATAATCCTTCTAAATTTCCGGCTTACTAGGCCTGCTCGACAAAATCACGGGCTCGTCTGACACAATTTATTGATTAATATTCTGGTAATTTGATATTCAACAAAAACATTGCGCTTTACCATGGAGTCAAACTCGTTCCCTCTCGGCGAAAGCCTCAGTACTTCTGACGATAACCTGCATCTTAGCCCTTTGAAGGAGCTCAAAAGTAAAGCTCATCTCATTTCTAGCTCTTAGAACCTCATTTATAGAGCTACCTGAAACTATTAGGTTTCTCGTTGTCCATAAACTGGACTTAGAAGAGAAAATAACCTCCGAAAAAGTGACACAATACCTAAAGCAAGGAGTCCAAACGGTAGGAAGCTTGGTTTTCGAGGTTGGGAAGTATGCAGTTAAGAAAACACCAGAATGGTCCGAGATGATCCTCTCTCAGATGTTCTATTTGTATGAAAAACTGAAATCAGTCACAGGAGCTCTCACCAGCACAGTAAATAGCACTTAGTTGGAATTTTAATAAGACGATAATATTTCTAGGGAAGTGAAATTGCTGAGTTGGCAGAAGACATTAGTAGCGACTGGGTCATTGTGAAATCTTCAAAGGAGATTAAGTATGGCCTTTGAAAATGACTTGCAGCTTGATTAATATATATGATACTAGAATGAAGGAAGTGAATGAAGAGAAAAAAGAAAATGGATCAAAAGGCGAGGAACAACTAGCTGAAGACTATAATTTAAAAGATCCTGCGAATAGTTTCCGGGGCCTTGATTCGATTGAAAAGAGTATTGTTAGCGCATTCAATTGGTATTAAGCTCTTGTTTAAGGCGTGAGTATCGCTTCAGCTGAAGAGTTAAAGAGAGTGGAAGAAGAGTTGCTGCAATCGGGATTTTTAATCGTGCCTAAGTTTCATTTGGCGTATAGCGATGAACCTAAGCAGCTTCTTCCTACTGAGGTGGAGGTCTGTCAGCCAATCGAGATAGAAGAAGGAAAGAGACAATTATATCCCGCTTTCGATAATTTTGTGAGAAAAAATGGTAATATGCTATCTTTTTCATGTGAAATAACTTGATAATTGTGATAGATGATGGTAGTGAGGAAAAATTAAAGGTTATACTTAATTTTACGCTTTCTACAGAGACACTGAAGAGATTCAAGAGTGTTACTGAATAATGTGGATTTTGACTAATATCCATCGCGTTTAATGTACACAGAGAAACTTTCTCTCCCCTCTTTTGTTTTATGAGGAATTTGTTTAGAGAATTGCTTCCATTAGAATTTCATATAATATATTACCTGCCAATCACGGAGCGAAACATTCGTAAATTCATTATTGCTTTACAGAAGTTGTCTTCCTATTATCTTAAGAGATATACAGTGTTTTCATTAATTTTTCAGAGAGTTCTCCGTTAAGACGACGTATATTTAGTCAGAGTTTCTCATTACCAGATGCATTTTCAGTTTATGATTTTGGACAATTTTTTTAAGTGTTCAAAATTAATCAAGCGTTCACTGATTTGTGAACTGGCGAGTTAGTTAAACACTTAACCGCATCAGCATTCCGATTTATAAACTTTATTAAAAACGCTATTTTTTACATAGATGGTCTGAGTCTCTTGCTGGTTACTCCCTGTACTTGTCCTCACTGTAGTTTGGAGCTACGCGAAGGAATACATCATGGTTCTCGTTGCAAGTACTCATCATTTGTTTCTCCCAGCCCTTATCTCTTTATTTTCTAGAATTCCAATCGAAGAAGCCGAAACCGCCGGCTACTGATGGCACTACGCCGCAGAGTCCTGTAGACCCGACCCCTGAAAGTCAGAAAGAAAAAGTGCAATAGTTAATAGTCAATAGTTGAATGAAATGGGCTTACCCGAAATGAATGTTCCTCCTGAAAGTCATATTGAGAAAGGTGAGAGCATGACCAAAAGGAAAGACTCGTTGAATTCTTCTATTGTTTGATATCGAAAGTCATTGTTACATACTCTTGATGTTGAATAAAGTACAAATTTCGCAGTTTTTGTGATTTGTTGAATAAATGTCATCATTATTGACTTTCGAATGAAGAAAAATGCTACTTACTTTAATTTTGCAAAGGAAATATCAGATAGAAATCAAGCATGCGTGCTAGTATTGAAGTCATATCCAGAAAATGTTGGTTTATCGTAGGCTTAATGGCTTCATGAGATAAATATTAGCCCGCGCTATTGTTATAGACGTTAATGTCTCAGTGTTTAAGCACGTTGTAAAGGCTTGAGAATGGACCTCAGCAACTGAGAATCTAACAGCCACTCGAACGAGAAAGTTGTTTCAACAATCAAAGTGATTGAATCATATAATCAATGTGTATTTTACAACAGGTATAGCCGATGATATCTAAAATGAAGAAAAAAAATAGGTGAATGATGATAATAATAAAGGAAAAGGCAATAATAGTATTCGGATTTTCCGAACGAATACATTAATAATCAAGTCAGAGGTGACTGACTTATAAAGATATTTCCTTTAACTTTCCTATAACCCCGTTGGGATTTTGCGGCTGATTAATAAGCGTCTAAATTGCTCTCTGAATTCATCGTAGACGACAGAATTTCTCCAAGCCGTGACCAAAAAGCAGATCTATATTGAAGTTCGTAAATGTCATGATGATTAAATTAGCATACCTTCACGGGGATAATAAGCAGCGCCACCCAAAGCAAGTGATTTTTCAAGCGGCACCCAGGGAGATCTGGAGGAAACGCATGGCACCAGTCCTATTTCCAAGTTCATGAGTTCCGCGACAAAATTCAACTACCTGCCAAAAAGTCATGACCCAAGCGCCGTCTATCAGCAGCGTAACTGAAATCGCGAACAGTAACGCTCGCAGCTCATCATAACTGAGCTCATCCAGCAGGAGTCTGCCATAAATATATAGGAGAAGAGCCAACTAAAGTATATGATAAAGAGCAAAAGAGTAAGAAATTTTACATCGATAAATGCTGGTTTCTGCATTGAAACTACCAAATTCAAAGCGGCTATCATCAGCGAGAGGTACAAGAACGCCTTCGACCAATTTGTGACTAGAGAATAAGAGGATTACAATGAGTAGAGCGTCCAAATTACTATATTTTGCGCAGGATTTTCTCAGTCGTTCGGCCATGTTTATCTCGTCTCGAGTGATGAAATGCTCTTCATCATGCGCTTTAGCTGAAGGACGGCCAACAATAACCATCTTCGGAGCTGCCTGATGTCTTGCCGCCGACAGGTTCAGAGTCTGGAACGGCTTGTACAGCTCATCTAGCATCTGTTGATAGTCGTTTATATTCCGCGTAACCTCAGCGATTTTAGTGTCGTTTGCTGTGATATCCTGCTGCACTTTCTCAATCTAAGCCCAATGACCTCTGGTTAAACTTCCCATTTAATGAATTACTCTCGAATGCAGCATTATCGCTGACAGATGGAGTTTCACGGTGTAGCCTGCTGCTTTGTCATCAGTTAGCTGCACCCAAGCGTTCCTCTTTCGATTGTCTTGAATCGAAGCGGTATCGAATGCATGCGACCCGTATTCTTTATTCTCAACGTCTATGCACTTCACTATCACTTTCTTTAAGCTGCTCTCGTCAATTTTTCTATTATAATAAGGGAAAAGGTTTCCACAATGGCAAAGGTATGGAACTCACATTTTGAAATTTTCATTCCAGATTGGCGCTCGTAGATTATCGCTTATTCGCGTCCTAAACTGCTGTTCTCCGACTTGTAGCATGACATAGACCGGTCGCTCGAACTGAGAACGATAGCTTCCTTTGCTAATTTCCGCTTCGAAGATATTAATCCAAAAAAATGTGTCTTTTTTCTCCTTTGGGGCCTTTCTGTTGACTTGGATGAGCTCCTCTTCCAACTGCAAGTGAAGTTTGTTTTCAATGGCATAGAGCTGGTTTAGCTTGATGTTTTCTGTGTTGATCTTCGAGTTGAGGATCTCTTCAGCCTCGAGGTACACTTCCACCCAGTCTTTTATATAAAACTCGCTTCTTTCGGTCTTTTTGACTTTGAGGAACAGCTGTAGGAAGAGGTCTCGATCGACATGTCCTCCTGCCTAGCAAATGGAAGAAGTTATTATTCTATTGCGTAAAAAAGGGAGAGCTTGTGAGGCGGATGAAGGAGAAAGAGAGGAAGGTAAGTACTTTCATGTCGAGTATTTGGAGCAGCTGGTCAGGCGTGAAGATCTCTTGCTTCATTTCTCTGTAGCCTTTGATGAGTTGCTGAATTGCTTCGGATTTTTGGCGATAGTCCTCGTTGATGTTTTCGGGATATCTAGTTGACTTATGGGCATCAATTGGACTGCCTAGTCTTTGAGGAGAAACGTGGAGTTCCATGGTTTGGATGTGCTTGTAACAAGTATGAAATGTTGTTAAATGAAAAAATATTCGTTTAGCCAACTGAAGAATCAAATCTAATCCGCCTTTTTAAATTCGAACGGATAATTTTGCGAATTCTCTCAGAGGCTTTCTCGTTATATTGAGTTAGAACTCATGCTAACTTAAAGCTAGACCGAATAATATGAATGAGTTGTCAAAGTTTTGCTGAAATCGATTAAAGAAAGTGCAATATTGTCTCTTCTAATGAGATTCGAGCTCTAGCAAACTCGATGTGTTGTTCAATTATCGAGATACGATCGTTGCTACGAGTCATTTCATGGAACTGCGCAAAGAGAACCAATGTTAAAAGGGATTACATAATGAAGAATTTTTTTATCATATAAACATTACATTATTTTCGAAATCAATACATAGGTTACAAAAAACTGAGCAAACTGAAACCCTAATTAAACTTCGCACTTTTAGTATTTGTGTAATACAAATAAATTAAAAGAATAAGCCATGTTAAGTGGTTGAATTGACAGTGAATGGTGATGCCTATCTCGCTTTTTTATTGGGAAATTTGCAGAAATAATTAACATGCCAAGTGACATCAAATGTTTCATGGAAGAACTATTAAAGGTGCACAGTCTGTTCATATTTGAGCTTCTTTCATTGTATTTCTCATTCATCAGAGTGGAATATCCAATTTCGGGAATTTCAAATTGGAAATCTCAGATTGCATTTTTGAAGGAACGCTAAGTGCTCCTTTGATTATTTTAAATATTTATCGTTAACTAAAAATGAGTTGGTCTTTTAACCAAGCTGGCATATTTTTCCACAACATCTGTAGCATCAGTAAGTAATCGTTGGTACCAATCATAAGATCCTTAGTCATTATATTTTTTTGGGATCTATCTTAGCCTCAAGATCGTTTTATTTAATTAGTTGAATCAAAATGCTATTTTGTCAGCTAGTGAGGTTTTTGTTATGCTCAAGAAAAAAACTGAATATAATAAGTCGACCCCTGAGGGTTAAATATTGGGATGAGATTCACAGCAGATGGAGGTCATAGATAGCAGCTTCAAATGAAATGAATAAAAAAATTACTTTCATAGGTCCTTGTAACGACCATTCTAATTAAAATAATTTAATAAAACATAGCCTCATTTTCCTGATTTTTTCTCAAAATGCGAGGTTTGACAATATTATCAGTCTTGCTTGGAGTATTACAGCTGTCTACATCGTGTCCTAGCTTGACCCAGAGCGGTGACACAACGTGGAGACTTTCGTTTGACACTACCAATAACATCTTTTATATCGAGCAGGTTGGCGAGAACTCCGGCTATTATAGCTTTAGCGGCGTGGACTATGACACAATGGGCCTTGAAGTGGTTTTTCCAGGGTTCCCAGGCCATGCTATAATAGAACCCTCGGTTACGTTAGCACAGATGCAAGGGCTATCGAATATAGTTGTTCAAGGAAACCGAATTAGCACGTCGGAGTACACTGCGACTTATTCCTTAGGAGCACCTATTAGTCAAATTAATGCTCGCTCTTTTACTGTTACTATTTCTCAGGATTTTGTGTTTTTGGGAATTTGTTCACAGGCGGATATAGTTATGCAGGCCGACTGCAAAGATTTCAGTCCTAAAATCAATGTGATTAAAGCTGGAAATACCTGCAATTCATATGGTGGCTGCTATCCTTGTGATTGTGGCTGCTCGAGCGGTAACTGCTATGGCCCTGGGGCAGGTATGTGCTGCCATTCATCCTGCAAGACATGTCATGGACCTGCAAACACTCAATGCCAATCATGTGCCCCAGGTTACTACTTACAACCATCCCCTAATGCATATACTTGCAGTACAAGCTGTCCAGTTGGATTTTGTGCAAATGACACACTCGCAGCTTGCATAAAGTGCTCCAATATGCAAGTTTGGTTCAATAGTTCATGTTTAGAGGCTTGCCCTTATGGTTACATCCAAACAACTCAAGTTGCGTGCGGAAAATGTAACGATACTTCTCTAATATACTACAACCATACCTGCATAACTAGCTGTCCATTAAAAACCTACAAAGCATTTAATAGTGTGATCGGCGGATACGAGTGCCTGCCGTGCTACATAGGCTGTGATACTTGCGAAACCAGCGATTCACTGAGCTGTACAGGTTGTTCAGAAGGGTTCTTCTATTTTAATAATACCTGCAACGGTGGGTGTCCTGCTGCTATGCATGCGAACAAGCTAGAGAGAACATGCGAGAGGTGTCCAGCGCCTTGCTGGACCTGTAGCCAGCCCAATACTGACAGCTGCACGAGCTGTCTGCCTGGATATCTCTTGCACAGCGGGACTTGTATTCTGAATTGTCCGGAAAACTACTATCAAGGGTCATACATAGGAGAAGTTGGAGTGTACGAAGTGCCAACTTGCTTTCCGAAATTAGAGCTTGTGTTCAATCTGAGCCTGACCTCCGAGGCACGAGCTGTCAATATCAACTTTAATTACGGAGTCATTAATATGATATTGGCAATTTCTGAGAAAATCAAGATTCAGATTGGAAACACTGAGATTGATAACGTTCTTTTTGTCCTCTCTGTTGTTTCAGAATCAAAACTCAGATTCCAATATTTAGGGGATCAGTATTATCCGCCTCTTTCGCTTTTAAACGTGACAATCAATTTAGATTCCGCTGAGTTTAATAGCAACGCATATCAAAGGTTCAGGATTGTCAGTAAAACAGCAACGCTCCAGTTGAAAGAAATCTATCCCTTCTCAAAGGTCGAAACTCAATTTATTTCAAGCAGTTCAGCTCTCATAGGGGCTACTGGAGGAACGGTAGCAACGATTCAGGCAGTGAATTCTGTGACACAAGGAGCACTTTGCTTGAGCCTCCTCTGGTTGCAAATTGTCGGAGAGTTGGTTCAAATAATGAAATTCATTGATATTCGGTGGCCTCCAAATGTCGCTCAATTTTATTCTACTTCTCATATCGACCCTTCTTCGATTGTGATGCCGATTGAGTTGACTGGAGCAATAAATGACAAATTGAACAACAACTACACAATACCGAGAGTATTTGACGAATACGAAGTCTCGCCCTTCTTCATGAAAAATTATAACAATGAATTATCAAATCTAGCACTTTGGGTGCCCATAGTCGTTTTTGGATCATTGATAATTCGATTGAGCAAGATATGTCTCAGTAAAATGGCCCAACCCTTGAACCTACCTATTAAGTCTTCTGTCAAGAAGAATAAAAATAAGAAAACTAGCAAGATTCGTGAAAGTTATTTTGCTACTATTAACAAATTGAATGAGCTCATGATTCGTGTGAGTGACTCCAGACTCTGGAATTTTTTGATGGTATTTATCCTTTCTATTTATCAATCTGGGAATCTATGGGCTCTTTTTAACATCCGCTACTCAACATCTTTGGTTGAGCCTTCAACAATAGAGACCAGAACTTCTTTGGCTATTGGAATAATTTTCTTCCTTTGTTATCTTGTATTGTTGGCATTCATCACAAGAACCCTGCTCACCAACATGAAACACCTACTTCAAAAAGAAGAGCACTCCCGACCACCTCATTTAAAGAAATATGAACTTTTATTTGAAGATTTGAACTGCCAAAAACGAATTCAGCTATTCTATCTCCCTATCTCCCTACTGAGAGTCTGGATCAATGCTGTGATTGTCGCCTTGATGAGTTTTTCTCCGATTACTCAGATAACTCTATACTGGCTCACAAATTCTGCGTTTATCATCTATCTCATATTATGTCGTCCTCTGAAGGAAAAATTAATGAGAAGGATGACGTTGATTATTGAAATTTTGGCATATGGATGCGTCTTATTCGCCGTTATCCTTGCCATTGTGACTCGATATGTTGATATCGATGTCGTAACCTTGGATGAAGCGGGATTCCTTTTTATCTGCTTGAGTATCGGTTCGACACTTGCAGGTGGAATCTTGAGCTTGATTCAAGTTTTGCAGTTAGTAAGAGTCTTATACCTATATGTGAAGGACCGAATGGGAAAACAGAAGAGAGTTCAGCCCATTTCTCTCTCAGAAACTCAGCTTGGATCCGATAATATATCCCGAGTTTCTGACCCAGCCGAGGCAGTAGAAGAGAAACAATTAAAAAGAATTGATACGTCCAAACGCAGTTTGATTGCGGCGTCTGAAGAAACTAAAATGTTCGAGGCAATAGGCAAGCTGTCTCCGGCATTTTTCAAAAAGATTCCGAAGGGAAGTCAGTACTATAACGAATTGAAAGGCTGGTGGGATTCGATCAGTTCAGAAGTTGGCACTGATACTATGAATTTGGATTATTCTTTCCAGGAGAACAGGAAAAACGATACATCTTGAACACTCTCTTTAAAAAAATCCATATGCCTCTGAAAAGACTCCAACTTGCAATGAGAGAAGAAAACTAGATTTTGTTGAGAATATACTACATTCCTAAAGTTGAAAAGCATTGAAGAATTGACTTATTGTTGTGCTTCAATATAACTAAATTGGATTTTGATCGAATACTTTTTGATTTTTCACACATATTATTTTTCAGTGAAAACTTTGATATGCAGGTTTATTTCCAACAGATCTAATTTAAGTAATTTTTGATGAATTGAAATAAGTTTTTTCCCTTTCTTTTTGCTAATGTGGATTTGTTTCCAGCAAAAATTCTTTAATCTCGGTCAAAGAGGCTTTTGTGGAATTCGCAAAAAGTGAAATTTCTCCTTAGGAATTCCCAAATTAGAGTTTTCCATTGTAAAATTGATAAATGATCGTCGAATTTTCAGAAACTCTGGCCACCCTTTTTCAGCAAAAATGATAACAACAAGTTATCTAACCTCGAGATCCGAGTCTCAGTTGCAGTTGTTGGATCATTAATAATTTGGTTGAGCAAAATATGTCTCAGAAAAGTGGCCAAAAATTAAACCTACTTCTTCAACCACAAGTAATGAGCTTCTTTGGTTATTGAAATAATTTTCTTCCTTGGCTATTTTGTATTATTGGTTTGCATTCCGATAACACTGCTCAGCAACTTGAAACACGGACTGTTATTTGAAGATTTGAACTGCGAAAAACGAATCCAGCTGCTCTTTGTCCCTATCTCTCTCCTGAGAGCCTGGATCCACGCCGCTATAATCTCTTTGATGAGTTTTTCTCCCATTACACAAATGGTGCGTTGCTGGCTCACAAATTCTGCATTTCAATCCATGTGAATGAATTGCTGAGAGAAATGACTCTAACCATTGAAATACTGGCTTATGAATGAGTTATATTCGCTTTTATTCTTGCAATCATGACTCAGTTTGTTGAAGTTGATGCTAGTTCCTTGAATGAGGTAGGATTCCTCTTTATTTGCTTGAGTCGTTCGACAATTGTGAGAGGAATTTTGGGTTTGTATCGAATTTGGCAGTAATAAGGGAATTATATTGATATATTCAGCATCTAAGTAAGATAAGCCATCCGATATCTTCCTTAGAAACTCAGCTTGAAACTGATAACAAGACTGAGATGGCTGAGTTGGTGGTACTGCGATCATCATATTAAATTTCTTTCGTTAAATAGGTTCTTGATTTGAATAATTTTGAGTATTGCGTTGCTGTGCTGTATTACTAAATAGAGAAAAATACATAGGAAAATGCACCTCGAGAGAATGATAGATTAATTCCTATAGATTTGTTGCGGAAAAATAAATGATGGAATTTGCTAATTCAGAAAGAAAGGGCTCAGCGAATAGCCAACTTAAATGCCAAAGCGAAGAGCTTGCATTCAGAAAGCAATGTATAATCCTTGTTGGATCATCTAACGAAATCAATAATTTTGTCCGAAGCTCCTTAGCTGTTTTTTGGAATCAAAAAATTTCAAATATGAATCAAAAAGATTCATGATAATGCTATCGACTTCATCATATGACTAAGAGAAAGGATTCTAATTCGAAAGCAATTTATATTCATTGTTGATGCCCTTCCTTGAATTTTGCCTTTTATCCACCTTGGAAAGAACTGAGTCATCATTCCTAAGCTCCCTTGCTCTCATTTTCAAAAGAAAGCTTTGATTATTTACAAAGCATTCCATTTGAGATGTCTCTTTGAGAATTTACTGTTTTCCATTAGTAAATTAATTTATCTATGCTCTGTGAGATTTTATCTGAGAATTGTAATCCAATAAATTCCCAGCGTTTCAAAAATGCCTTTCTCATGAGAACCAATTATCACTCATCACCATAGCGTTTTGATTTTAGGCGACTTGGAGTCCCCCTTCTAACCGCTTCGGTATTACGACAAAGTTACTACATTGGAGCTATCTTGAATTCTTAATTCTTGATGAGATTCAGGCTAAAAAAATGGATAGATGATGAGTCTTCAACTTGTTCGGAATTCATGAGACTTGGATGGTTTTTCCATGTAATTTTGGTCTGCTAATAGGGTTTTTTGTACTCTATCTTCAACATACAAAATTAATCCTGGATTAGCATTCTTAAATTAAATGATTAAAGTTACAAATATTGGAAAACCAAAAAAGTCCTGTAGAGAAGGGGTAGTGACTCATGAGAATCACGCTAAGCTTAATAAAAGACCTCTTGATGAAGTTGGTAACAGCTCGAGTCAATTTTCTCATCGATAACAAATAGTAGATGACAAAACTGCTCAAAACGCTATAATTCATCGCATTCCGACTTAAGCAAGAGGACAGAGAGTGTCAAATAGAACATGAACTATCATCACAAGATCAGAGCGGCGCTGATTAGTGAATGCTGCTACTGATGAAAGTGTCAAGAGAGAGTCGGATTCGAAGAATGATTCGAAAATTTTCAGGAGAAAGAGGAATCAAACAGGAAAAGAATTATTCAGAAGAAGCCGTGAGCATATAAGCACCCAAACTCATACTATGCAGAGTTTTGGGAAATAAGGATAGCAAGAAGTTCATAATGTTGAATATATATGTTTCTAATGCAAAGACGTAAAATCGTAGCTGAATGTAGTGGAATTAGATTGGAGAGTAGAGAGTAGCAGTGCTGAGAAGCATATAGTTAATAACTCATCAGAGTATGCAAGGCAGCAGTTCATTGTTTAATTGAGATTTTAGGAATGCTCTCTATCTGTTTTTGCGAATTGATTACTTGCCAGAGATAAAGAGAGAAACAAAAAAAGCATTAGTTCAGTCATGAAACGATGCCCAGGTTGAATTTCGTGAATTTTTTTAACGAAAAGAAGTCAATGTATTCTGCTGCCAGTTATAAATTGGCAACAGGTGGATTTAGAATGACAACCAAATGAGGAGGCCAACAACTAGTATTGCTCTGTTAACTGAACTGGAATCCTAATTGGGTTCCAACCCTTGCAAAAACAGGATATCTATGCAGTCTCAAGTTACAATACTCGAAATGAGGACCATGAACTTAATTGTCAGGGAGAAGCAAAGAAAAATTCTTGAAATTGTGCTATCATTCTCAGCTTTCTCAAGAGGGAGAAATTGATGCGTGATGGTCTGTAAAAGAGCCTTGCTAAGCCTCTAAGGGTGATTAAGCAGAAAGATCGATGAGAAGGTGGCTTGAAATGTGCGGACAGTATTTTGAATTTTTATTAATTTAAATCGGTTACCTCAAGATCAACTTAGTTAATCAAAAATGCGTTTTTGCGGCTCAAGCAATTTCTTCCTATTATAGTCTTGACTATTTCACACGAATAAAGCTTTATTTGAGGTCGCAGAGGCCTATTGTAGATGCTGGACGACCATTCTGAAGAAGTTCAGCTTCAGAAATACCGAAAACTTGTTCTAAGTACTTCGATTCCTTTAAAATTCCATCAAGATTTAATAATTCTTAAAATATCGACGCTACCAATTTACGTTTTACAAGATGAACTTTCTGAACCTCTGTCTGCTCTTGCTTGGAGCACTCCCATTTTCAACAACTCTTTTTAGTCTTTCCGGGATAGGATCGACTCCAAAATTTAGATTTTCCTTTGACACTGCTAATAATGCCTTCTTCATTGAACTTGTCGGTGACAACGCTGGGTATTATCGCTGCAATGGCATGAATTTTGACACATTGCGTCTATCAATACATTATTACCCGGGTCCTGGATCCGTTATCATCGAGCCGCTGGTTTCTTTAGTGCAGATACAAAATCATGCTGACATTGTTATTACTGGAAATGAAGTCAAATACCAGCAGAGCGGAGATTTCTGGGGTTGGGGAGCTCCAGTCAATTCACTCGGTGGTGTTCGCTCTTTCTATATTACTACACAAGGCCAAGAGTGTATCGGTTTATGTAGCCAAGAGGACTTTTACACTATCGGTTGTACGGATATGTGTCCATCATTAGGGTGGCCTCTTACGAATGGGATTGGGTACAATTATACCTGTTATCCATGCGATTGTAGCTGCTCAACCGGTAACTGCTACGGACCTGCAGAGAACCTTTGCTGTCACGAAACTTGCAAGACATGCTGGGGCCCTAATAGCAATCAATGTTCAGAATGCACTACAGGATATTTCATACAACCGTCATCCACAACCTGCTCGAGTACGTGTCCCTCAGGTTATTGGGGCAACTCTACAACAAATACCTGCGATGTATGCCATTCTTATTGCACAACCTGTACTGGAGCCAACAGCAATCAATGTTCAGAATGCGCTACAGGGTATTACTTACAACCATCATCCACAACCTGCTCGAGTACGTGTCCCTCAGGTTATTGGGGCAACTCTACAACGAATACCTGCGATGTATGTCATTCTTATTGCGCAAGCTGTACTGGAGCCGACAGCAACCAATGTGGCTCATGTAATGCTAATTACTTTAAACAACCGGCACCTAATATTAACATTTGTGACTCAACCTGTCCTTCAGGGCATTATGCAAACAACGCTACCCATGTATGCGGCCTTTGCCCTACTGCATGCGCGACATGCACGGGCCCTAATGTTTGCCAGAGCTGCAAAGCTGGCTACTATTTCCTATCATCATCAGCAAATTGCTCGAATTCATGTCCCGAAACCGGATACTGGTTAAACTCTGACACCAATAGTTGCGAGGCCTGTCATTCTTCTTGCAATACCTGCACCGGAAGCAACAGTGATCAATGTAGTTCATGCAATTCTAATTATTTTTTACAACCGGCACCAAATTCAAATACATGTTCTTCAACATGTCCAGGTGGTTACTCTGCAGATACCTCTTCCAATGTTTGCATATTATGCGACTCTACATGTGCGACTTGTACTGGACCCACAGATACAGAATGCTCTACCTGCAATATTGGTTTCTATCTGCAACCATCATCGACTACCTGCCTGACAACATGTCCTTCAGAAGGATTTTGGCCAAATTCTAGCACCAATACTTGTGACGCCTGTCATTCGTATTGCCAAATTTGCACTGGCTCAGACAGCAATCAATGTAGCTCATGTAATAATGGTTACTATTTACAACCAGCTCCAAATATGAATACTTGTGAATCAACTTGCCCTGAAGGTTATTTCCCAAACTCCACCACTAATATTTGTGATGCATGCAACGGAGCATGTGCGACCTGTACTGGACCCACAGATACAGAATGTCCAACCTGCAATAGTGGTTATTATTTGCAGCCGTCGTCCACAACCTGCCTAGTAACATGTCCTTCAGAAGGATTTTGGCCAAATTCTAGCACCAATACTTGTGACGCCTGTCATTCGTATTGCCAAATTT
>ENA-UOTX01000685-UOTX01000685.1-compost-metagenome-genome-assembly--contig:-NODE-685-length-33308-cov-9.925190_pt1 | contig 33308 bp, 20 predicted proteins | sample MGYA00238143_ERZ746982 | MGnify/ENA primary metagenome ERZ746982 (study PRJEB28758, sample SAMN06268862) | compost metagenome | isolation source: single cell | place: USA: California, Emeryville, Joint... | reverse complement strand
AGAATGAGTGCGCTTTCCTCCTCAGAGTATTTTTGTTGGCCTTTGAGTTGTTGTTTGAAAAGCCCGCCACCTTCGATCAGCTCCAAGATAAGGCAAACTTCCTCTTGAGACTCGTGGACCTCGTAAAGTTTCATAATATTCGGATGGCAGAGTGAGCGCAGGTGCTTTATTTCATCTACAATGAAGCTCTTTCTGTCTTGCTCTAAATGCTTTGTAGGTATGACTTTTGCAGCGAATTTTGAGCCGATGTGTTCGTTGTGGCTGACACGGTAGACCTTTGAGGTGCTTCCTGATCCAATTTGCTCTCCAAATTGATATTTTTCTTTGTAATCAGTCAAGATCACCCTTGGTCTGAGGTATTCTTCCCACATGTTGAAGACGTCGAGTTTACTAGTGCAGAGTTCGATTGTGATTCCATTATGTTGAAGAAGTATACTGGATTTTTTTCCAGAACGAGCTCGTTTGAATTGGCATTTTACATATTCTAAATCGACGTAACCCTTAATAACGGAGCTCTTCTTTTTGCTGGTATAGAGCAAGGTATTCCCAACCAGATAATACATGCGGGAAATCCAAAATTTGAAAGTTTTCCCTCGTTTAAGCAACACAGAGCAACATTGAATGCTTCCAAATTCCTTTATGGCCTTTTGCGAGGTGTTTAGGCACCAGAATTTGCCATGAGAAAGGTTCTCTGGCATAAGTTTGGGGGAAAATAGGGATTGGCAAGTCGGTAAGACTGACTTCTTGTTCATATCACTCTTGAGTAGATATCAACTTAGAAGGGTTTTTGATTATTAATTATTAAATGAGATCCGATCTCAGATAAATATCGCATCGTATTTTTTCCAATTGTGGATTTAAAAGTTCAATAATCTTGAGGCAGCGATTTTTACGGAGGAGATTCTTTTTTTTTAATTATTTTCGAGACTGAAATTTTTTTAATCAGAATTATCAAATTATCTAAATTTCTGAGCTGATAGCCTCCATGAGAAATGAATTCCCCACTCATCTTTTACTACAATTTCACTCACCAAGGTGAGTTTGTGGAAATTGCGAAAGGTTCAATGCTCCTTTGCTTCGATTCTAAAATGATTGGTTGCCAGCTATGATTTCCAATAATAGAAATTTTTGCTAATGCCAGATTCAAACAGAAGCCAGTTACGAATTTATAAAAATCAAACAAAAAACCCACAATCTCATTTAAAGATTCTCATGATAAAAACAAATAAAATGATTCTTCAGGCTCAAATCGACTTTGGCTTCAAAAAAAGCATCAATGCTCGACATTTACCTCAGACCTTTCAAACTTATCATCTAGCCTTAAGTGATTTACCTGGAATTTCTGACAATAAATATCCTATTATTTTTTCCTTCTGATGAGTGACAGCATTTCTCATGGGTTTTTTGGAATTCTGCAGTTGGAACCTTACCTGGTGCTATTATTCTAATTGTTATAAGCAAAATGATGATAGAATTGTTCCATAGTGGACTCAAAACAACAAAACTAACTAGCCTGAACAATTTCATTTTAAGGCTACTGATGAAAACTTTAGTCGTCCCTGCATTTAAGTCATGGGTTCAAAATAAATTGTTCATGTCTTGAATCAATTAAGTGAACAATTACTCCAGAAAAAATCGCTGTCGATAATTTTTCAAAATAGACCCTGTAAAAAAAGATATAAAATCTAAATTCAAATGCATTCTCTTCGCAAACCTATTTTCCTTTTTAATCGTTGTCCATTTTTGGATAGTCTCAATGCGAGCAAGTGGCTCATGGATGTTTACATTGAGCATACGTATTTGCGTGTTGACATAGACAGACTGAAATTCCCGCTCTAGTACATAAAATCCAAAGCAGCATCAAAGTAGCAAGATTCGAGAGTAATGACTGGAAATGGTGCATCTCTTACTTAGCGAAGGATTCCAGGGAACAAACTGGGCTATTATCACTTCCTAAATTCCAACTTTGAACTCTAGCTGAAGAAGAAGGTAGAGGAGAACTCGGCACGCTATTCACTTTAGGAGCTGTGAAAAACAGTGTACCTATATGCAGCATGCAGCATGCCAGTTGACAGTTGAGCATGAGAAATTCAAAGAGCTGCTAAGGTGACGAGGTTCATTTCACCGCATCGAGCTACACTACTTCGCATCTTTATATTCATGTGGTATGGAATGAAAGGAATATTTATCATCTAGCTTCCTCTTCTTTATGATAACTCACTTGATATCGAATCAAACTTCTATATTCCTCTTCATGTTAAGAATTTAATGATATTTGTTATGATTGATTGTCAAAGAAATGAAAAATGAAACAAAACAAACACGAACTATCTCTAGTATCATTTACTGCCCCTCAGCTTTTGGCTCTATTGTGGAATTTTTGAGCTGTTGATTCTCAGACGTTAGAGCAGCCACTCTCGCCTGTAAATCTTCAATTAATTTCTGCTTTGCTTTACTCATCTCAGTATTCGATTTCTCACTCAAAAATTTATTTCGCCAATCCTCAGAATCTTTTATTTTCTGACTTATGAGTTCAGTGAGCCTTTTATTATCTTGCAGTACCTTCTGCATTTGAGGCTCCGTTGTATCAAAAAGATTCTTCTTAGTCGTGTCTAAGAACTGACTCCGCTTCAAAATGTCTCCATATCCGTCACTGGAGGCAAAATAATTGGTTGAAGACCTTCCAAAATCATATTTTGTTGGACTGCCTTTATATCCAGCCTGGTCTTGTAGCCTGTACTTCAAGTCTTCTACTTCAAGGATTTTGCCCTTTAAAATGGTGTTCAAATTGTCATTTTCACTCAATAGCAGTGCGATTTTTTCTTCAAGAGTCTGGCTTCGATAATCTATTGGCTCTTTGCCTCGAGCCTCATCGAGCTGTCTTTGCAAAACTAAGATCTTGGTTTGGAGCTCGGTGATTACGCCTGTGCTCATTTCAAGACCGCCAAGTCTTTCCTTGTAGAAATCAATCTCTTTTTGTTTTTCAGTGACCAAATGTTGCAAACGATCGACGTCTTTCATGAGCAAGGTCATACGAGTTTGGAGTTGGCCAACTGATTGCTCGCTTTTTTCGAGATCGAGGTTCTTCAATTTCCAATTCTGTACCTCCTTTGTTCGCTCATTCAGCTGTCTCTGCAATTGCTCTTTGTCATCCGTCAGAAGTACTATCTTTTGCTCCAAAGCATGCACGCTTCCAAGCCTGCTTTGAAGCTCAGTCACCTGCTTTCGTAACGCCTCATTCTCTTCGCGCTTCTCTTTGATCGCTTGACTAAATGAAACGTTTTCTCGCTGTGACATGGCTAAATTTCTCTCATATTCCAGATTTTTACTCTCAAGTGTCACGTATTTATTTTTCCAAAGTTCTAATTCTGCTAGCCTTTCAGCAAGGTACTCATTGAGCTTTGTATTATCAAGAGCGACTAACGCCAATTTGTTTTCCGCTTCTTTTCCAGCAAGTATTTCAGCCTCATAGTCTCTTATCTTCTTTGTTAAGTTCTCGATCTCTTCTAACTTAGAGTGAACAAGCTGATTAAGCGCCTCGTGCTCTTTTTTAGAGAGGTCCAAGCGCTCTTTATACAGATAAGACTCTTCGGTCTTGATGCTTTGGTCGGCGATGATTTTATTCTTTCTTTCGATCTCTTGGTCTTTAAGTTTCAAAAGATCAGATAATTTCTCTATCTCTACGGCCAAGGTTCCAATCTTCTCCTCTAATCCCGGAATACGTGCAACTTCTACTTCAAGCTCGATTTGCCTCTTGATATGCGCATCCAGATCACTTTTGAATCCTTCATTCATCTTGCTCAAGCGTAAAACTTCGGCTTGACTCTGCTTGAGAGTCAGTTTGCACTCAGCAAGCTCAGCTCGCGCTTTTTCAAGGTCTACGACCTGGTTTTTCCATAATTCTAGCTCTCGACGAAGACTATCGATTTGTGCGTTAAGTTTGTCGACTTCATTGGTTTTTGCTGCGAGCTTCGCTTCTTGAGTAACCAGGGTTTGCCTCAAGTCGTCTGCTTCTTTTCTTTTTTCGAATAGGGCTTTTCCTGCGTTTTCATTTTCTTTTATAAGCATCTCTATTTTCCCTTCAAGCTGTCCTTTTTCTATCAGTTCTCTCTCAAGCTCGATCTTTTTCAATCTCATACCTTCCAATTCTTGCATTCTGTCAGCGAGAATATTATTTACTTTAATATTTTCTTCAACAACCAACCCAATCTTTTTTTCATACTCTAGAGCTTTGGCTCTCTCAAGTTCAAGGTCTCTCGCTTGTTTATGCAAATATTCCACATCCGTAATTTTTCCTTCTAACGCCATGCTTAGTCTCTCAATTTCATTCACTAACATTTCATTTTGCCTCGCTACCTCAGCGGCCTGATTAGCTTTTTTATCCAACTCAAAGCACCGATTTTTCCATTCCTCAATTTCCTTCGAACGCTCATCAATCGTTCTTTGGAGTCGCTCAGCATCCGCCTCTAATCTCCGTGTCCTCGCTTCAAGATCCAAGTTCGTCATCCCCAGCCTCTCAGACTGAACACCTTTCTCCTTCCAATACGTAATCTCTTTCAATTGCTCCTCCAACACATGGTTCAATCTCTCGTTTTCATGCACCATGATTGGAATTTTCCCTTCCAACTCAATGTACTTTTCTCGCCACTCAATTGCATCTTTCTGGCTCTCTTCCAGCAAGCCATTCAGTCTCTCGATCTCATTTGCAAGGATGAAAATGCGGTCTTTCGTCTCATGCACGAGAGTTGCGTCTTTATCGGCTTCAAAATAACGCTTTTTGTAGGTTTCAATCTCTCGGTCTTTATCATCAAGATATCTTTTCATTCTCTCAAGCTCTGAGTGGAGCTGAGAGTTTTGCTTTTGCAGATCAGCTGCGCTGTATCTCGTTTTTTCCAATTCATAGTAGCGACCTTTCCACATTTCGATGTCGCTTGTCGCTTGGTTAAGAAGGGCTACCTGTCTCTGGTTGTCGTCGGTTAGCTCTTTGATATAGTGCTCCAGTTCCAAAATCCTCGTATCTTTGGACCTCGTAAATTCTTGGTCTTTTGCTGATGAGTCAAGCAGGTTTTCCAAGTTTTCCTTCTCTGCCTCGAGGATTCTTATGCGGTCTTCGAGTAAGTACAACCTCTCCGATTCTCCGGAGAGATTACGACATCGGTTGAGCTCGTTCTGGAGTTCGTAGTTAAGAGCGTTAAGTCTCTCGATTTCAGTGAAGAGAAGGACTGTTCTCGTCCCAACAATGATTGGGTCTGTAGAAGTTAAACTCATGGAGTCGGTGATGGAAAAATCTTTAGAGTTGTAAAAAGATTGATAATTGATTAAAAATCTGTTAAAATAAACCCGTCGTCTAATAAATAGCAGTTAACTTTTGCAATAGAGACTTAATTTTTCTCATATTTAGCCTATGACAAATTACAAGTGTAATACTACCGTTATAAAGACAACTCGAATTTGAGATAGATCATTAGAAATATCAAATTACATAAATATTGTAGAAATAATTATGTAGTTCAAGTACTCATTTATTCCCTTGTAATTGGCAAAAATATCACTGTGAAAGATTTTTGCACATCTAGCAATTTTCCTCAAGTGCATATTCAATCCATTATTGGTTTACCCTCTTTTGCAAATCGGCTACTTTTTGTAAAGTGAACTGACATTCTGAGTTATTGTTAAAGTTTTGGGAAATCAGGACAACGTCCCAACTGAAGTGATACGTTTTGTTTCATAACTCAAGTGATAAGCATTTCAAGAATTTTCACCCTCAAACTCTTAACTCGAGTTTTTGCATCCAATTCGTTCAAACAGCCCAGCCCTGGTTATTCTCTCCTCAAGAGCATTCCCACAATTTTAATTTCTTTTTCTTTTATTTTCTGCTTTTTTAAATATTTTGATTTTATATGTTGTTGGGATCTTGAGAGGCCCCACAATGTCAGTATCTCAAATTCCTCTTTGATATTGGGTCGAAGCGTTTTATTCCTTAAATGATAAACTTAATAATTCTGCCAATTATTTAAGCTATTAGAATGTACCTGCATGTTTTTAAAGTCAGATTTATAGTAATTTTTACCTCAGATATGAGGAATATCTCTATCCGACTTTATCACCGGCTTTTTTCAGGTGCATTTATGGCTGCATCATATTGAATTTTTTTGGTTAATTATCCACAGAACTTTTCGACTCTTGAAGCCTTAATCGATACACTCCATCATGACCATAAAACGCGAAGTATATCCCAGACCCCATTTTCATCATCAAAATACAATTGGTATATTAAGATATTATTATGCAACTATAAATTGCATGTTAATCTGATCGAGAGGCTATGCTATTATGAATGTTATTCCTCTTATTATCTTTCTCTCAGAAATCATTATAATAGCTCACTTTTTTTGAGATTAATTTTTGATTTGGTATTTTATTTTTTGAACACATATTTTGAATATCCCCCTTGCGTACACCAGTTTGCCTACTAAATGGAAAACTTTAAGTCTAAGCGAGAGTTAATCGACGCGTTCTTCCATCAAGCTGATCAATTTGCATCCACCAATAAATTCACCTCCCTCCTATTGATCAACAAAATTCTTAAACTTGACCCGGAGAATGTGAAAGCGCACGAACGACTCACTTCTTTACTTCGGGACTTGAAATATCTCGACCAAGCAGCGAAAGCCGCGGAAATAGGCCTGAAAATATTCGATGCCAATAAAGAAACCCAACTTAAAATCAAAGGCAATCTACTCATGAAAAAAGCATTCGCAAAATTAGAAAACGGGCAAACATCAGGCATATCTAGCGATTTTAACTCTGCATATAACCTATTACTCGCTAATTTTGGGCCTTCTGATGAAGACGTGAAGCTGGTTCAGCAAACTATCAAAGATCTCCCTAATCTTGTAAACCAATATAAAGTAACCTTTCGTTTTGGCTTCATTTTTTCAGAATGTGTTATGAGTAGACTAAAAGCGACCGTGCAAAGAAAGCAGAAGCAGAAAAAGTGGGCGAGCTTTTGAAAAAACTTTCTATTCCTGAAAAAGCTAATGAACCTGTCTACCTTATCTCAGGAGAATGGTTGTCTAATTGGAAGGAGTACGTTAGTTATGACCCTAATGACAAAAAGGAAGCAAATGAAGATATTATGGAAGAGGAGGAAACTGTGCTTCCGCCTGGTCCTATCTCACAAGCCTCGATCATCGACGATGAGATTAGCCCTCTCATTGATCCAAAACCAGAGGAAGCGTACACGAACTACCCTATCAAAATCGGCCTTGAAGAGGATAAGGATTATTTGATGGTTGATCAGCGACTATGGGATTATCTGCAGCAAATTTACGGAGGAGGACCTGAAATTCTGAGATATACCTATTTTAAATCCGAAAGAGACATGGCCCCCAGTGTAGAAGTCTGGCTGCAGAAGGTAAGCTTCAAATAAGAGGACAGCAGCTTTAATATTTTCCCATTGTTTAGATAAACGTTGTAATGTACCCAATATTAAAAGTCCGGACACGAACTGTGAAAAATTTTGATGTTGTGTATATCAGCCGGAAGAAAACTGTCAAGGACCTTAAGGACAAACTCTACCGCATCTATAAAGATTTCTTTCCAATAACCGACCGCAAGGGAGCACCTATCACGTCTAGACTTTGGAAAATAGATCCAATGTGTGATTTTAGAGCAGTTCTGGCTGAGATTTCGCAAGATAAAAGTAATCCATTGCAAGGAAAAGTACTTTCAGAGGATACATTGATTGAGGTAATTCAATGAAGGAGTCAAGGTGACAGAACGATTTTATCTCAATAGGATGCAGAAATCGGCGATGAGGATACAGTCTTGTTTGAACACCTTATTCATCCAGAATGGATATTCGAAGACCAGGCCAAGACGGGCAGCAACAAGAGCATTGCTAGCAGGCTTAGATCAGAGAAGAATGATATTTTTCGTGATTTGAACATAAGCTCCACTCAAGAGTACAAAACCTCCTCTCGGAGAGGTATCTGCGGATTGCAGAATCTAGGGAATACTTGCTTTATGAATTCTGCACTGCAGTGCATGAGCAATACGTACGAACTCACTGAATATTTTCTTGAGAACCGCTTTATCGAAGATTTGAATGAGAAAAATCCGTTAGGAACAGGTACGCAGCATTCATCATTTGATTTCTTGATTCTTACCCTGTTTACCGGGCGATCAGGTGGGAGACTGGCAGTCGCATATGCGGAACTATTGAAAGAAATGTGGTATGGAAATCAAACCTACAATTCTCCTTGGAATTTTAAAAAGGTCATTGGGAAATTTGCTTCTCAAGTACTTAATAAATAATAATTAACAACCTAAAGTGACCTAACTCATTTAAAAGTTCCACGGGTACGGGCAGCAGGATGCGCAAGAACTCCTCTCGTATCTTCTGGATGGGCTTCATGAAGACCTCAACCGCATTAAGGACAAACCTTCTGTCAAGGCTGTCGAATCTCACGGTCGACCTGATGATGTTGTCGCGAAAGAAAGCTGGATGAATCATCTTCAACGGAACTCTTCGCGGATTCTTGAGCTCATGCACGGACAATACAAATCGAGATTAGACTGTCCTGACTGCAAACAGATCTCCATTACTTTCGACCCTTTCATGATCCTCTCGCTTCCAATTCCAACGATGGAATATTCAAAATTTTTTATTTACTACGTGCCTGAAAGTCCTAGAACTACACCTCAAAAAATCACACTTAACGTCCCAAACAATACCTCTTACAAAGAAATCCTTGAACAAATTGGCTCTTTAGCTAAAGCTGACCCTGAGACCCTCACAGTTGGTATTATTAAAGAACATAAGCTTGTAGAAAGAGCCAACGAGAAGGCTGACGCATTCTATTTCAAAGAGCACGTCGGCATTCCTTTCGTCTATGAGATTAGCGAATTGGCAACAAGAGGAGAGAAGTCCGATAGCGTGCTACTAGGCGTGTTTATCTATGCTGAGCCAAAAAATTTTTATGAAGGTGAGAAACTCGTCTCCTACACTCGATTGATCCCCTTCAACGGCCAACATACTCTGAGAGACGTCCATTTGAAAGTCTTTGCAAAAATGCGTAGGCATATCAGCAACCACTTCAACAAATCTCAAAAAGAGAATCCTATCGATCTTTCCGACTCTTCTTTTGAGAACATCGCGAAGGAATACCAGGCAGTTTTCGGCGAGTCCGGTGAAGCGGAGGTGCCATATAACATATACTATAACTACGATCAAAGCGACGGGCTGTCGAGAAAGGCTGCGAAATCAAAAAAACTGCCCTTGGACGACGTGAAGCTCTTTGAGTTTGTGCGAAAGGAAGGAATAGACCTTGATGATTTCATTCTCGAGTTAAAAATAACAAAGGCGACTAAAATCGAGTACCTTGGACTGAATAGCTGCAAGGAGCATGAAAGCACGTCGCAACATGAGGGAGGGCCGAAAAATTTGACTCTGCAGGATTGTTTGAACCTGTTTACGAGAAAAGAAAGGCTTGATAAAGATAACGCTTGGTACTGTAATAAATGCAAAGAGCATAAGCAAGCAACGAAAAAAATGGAGATATGGAAGACACCAGATATTTTTATTGCGCATTTGAAGCGGTTTAAAACTTCGAAAGTCAATTCGATAGGATCGTACTACTATTCCAGTGGCTCAAAGAAGGTAGGAGTGACTGTTGAGTTCCCGATAAAAGGTCTGGATTTGTCCAAGTTTGTGCTTTCTGAGGATAATGGCTCTTGTATTTACGATCTGTATGCTGTAGCGAACCATTATGGAAGTTTGGGTAGCGGGCATTATACGGCTTATGCGAAGAATGTATTTGATGGTAAGTGGTATGAGTTCAATGATTCAAAAGTCTCACCAGCGTCAGAGAAAGATATTGTGAGTGCCGCTGCCTATGTGCTGTTCTATAGAAGGCGAAAGGACTAAAACTGTTTATGATGATTGCGCAGTATCGAAATATTATAGGAATTTCAAAGCGGAGAGAGTTTGTGAATCTCAGTTTTCTTCCTAAAATTGTATATTAAGCGTTTTCGTTTATAGATATGAGGTTGCTTGCTCAGTGATGTGGTGGTGTATAAATCGAATAAAGCCAGCTAAAATGCCACTCTGTTGAGTCTATAACACTGCAATCTAGCCAATAATTATGAATTAGTGGGCATGTTGACTTGATAATTATTGGTGTAAAACAACTTGATAAGGCTCAGGTTCAAAGGAGAGAACTTCTTTGCTAACCGTTCCTTGCTGATAGAGATTTTCATGTGAAATTTTCGATAGTCCAACCTGAATAGCTGACTACTTGTATAAAAAGAATTCACCTATCATACTAGTTAGTATGTAGATATAAATATTGAAACTGAGTACCAGCCAATATTTGTCTCAATATAGAGTTTGTTTTATATTAAATTTCTTATTTTGTTTTAACTTTCCCACTCATCTCAATTTGAATATCTCCTACTTCTTTCAATGAAGTCAAAGAGGGATTACTTGATTTATATGACTGCCCTCTAGGACGCTCCTTATCCGCCGGAGAACTATGATACTCAAGTTCGAGCCAAAAAAATCTTTCTTGCATCCTCCATTGATATTTCTCTTTGTGATATACTTGTAGTTGCTTATTCTGAGAGTCTAGATAAGCTTGGAGCCTCCTTTTTACAGTGTTTTCAAAGTTCATAAACTTTGGAGTTGTGTAGAAGGCGATAGCAACAGCGGCTAATGTAAGGACTATCGAGACTATGACAAGGGCTACAGTGGCCCAAAGTAAGCTATCGCTGCCTGATCCATAGATCATATCTGTCAGTAAAATGATCGTAATAGGAACCATTAAGAGACCTAAATAGAGCATGTAGCGTGTCTTTTGCCCGTAATTCCTTGTTTGCTCGGCTTTTTTGAGTTTTAGTACTCCCTCGATAACTTTATTCGCTCCTCTGATAGTGGTGCTGAAGTGCTCCTTCGTCATGCCACCTATGCCTTCTGTGGGATAGCAATCGTACCGGAACCCAGTGGCTTCATCATTTCCTCGTATAATGCAACAATCTGGCCGACTTTCAGGAATTTCCATATCTTGGAGTGTTTGTGCTCGAGTTCTGAAACTCTTTGACAGGTGGACACCATCAGCTTGCCCCCTTACATTGGAAATAGATCGCATTGAGAAATTTACACGGTCTTTCTTGAGCGATTTTATTTTTATATCACAGCTTGAATCTGTGATGAGTCGGATTCAACTTTATTTTTTCTGATAGAACTTAATTAAGTCCAATAATTTAGAAAAAAACTCTCATAAATGAATTATCATATTTTCGCTGCAGGTATCTTCTTGGATGTGATAAAAAGTGATGAAATTTTCTTTTTTCCCCTTGATCTAAAGATTGGCCTTTTTTGTTTTTCATTGAAGGCACTTGAAATGAGGTGAGGCAACTTTTTTGGCCTTTCAAATGAGTATTTCACTGAACATACGTCGTAAACTCGATCAACCCCATGAATGTATTAGTATGATCAATCAAAGTTAAGTGAAACTTTTTGCTGATTACTGGGTTTCTTTGATTGCTTGTTCAAGAGATAAAACCTTCAAAAAATAGAGATTAATATACATGTAGACTAATTGTGTTTCCTAATTGGCACTTTTCAATGTCACCTGTAGGCATGCAAGCAATTCAATAATTTTTTATTTGCTGTATGAGTTGGAATCCTTGTCAATCTTTGAAGATGTTTTATGGAGTTGTTCATTAGAAATACACCATATAAGCAGTGAGGTGCTCGCCTTATTTCTGAATGCAAACATTGTTTTTAAATTGAATGTTTTCCTAAGAACGAAGAATAGCAGCAAAAAATGGAATACAACATTTTCAATTTCAACTCTATCACTGGCCATTTCCACCAAAAAAAGAGCTTGAGAACTATATTTTCTCACAATCAACGGCAAATAAATGAAGGAAAGAGGTAATGGCTTGAGATTTTACGATAGAAATAACTCACGTATATACCTAAGTTGCATTGAAGCTAGTTATTGTTGAATAAAAAGCTTTTGAATGTTTGCAAAATTGCACTGAAAAGATTTCTGATTAAATGAAAAGAGAGAGAATTCCTAAAGGTTTCAAGCGTTTAAAGCTTTAAAATCACTTTTTTTCTGTTGAAGCTTTTCATAAAATTGAGAGATTATGGAATAACTATATACTCATCGTTTTCAAATGTCTGAAGAAGAAAAAAAAAGAAAAAAAAATATCTATATCAAGGCATCACTCACCTTTAAAATAACTAGTCGCCATTTCAGGAAATTCTTTAGCGCGAAAGCAGGAAAATACGCCAATTTGTCTGAAGAAGCTCTGTGTAGAGAATGCCACCTAGGTCGCCTCGGCAGTATCACGTGAAAGCGATTCTTGAAAATATGCCACTCGATACGAAAGGGATTGTAACTTATATTCCCTTCGATTGGCATAGGGCTTAGAAGATTTCTCTCATAATTCAAGTTAGAAGCTGCAAATTGATATTACCAGCAACGAATTGAATGAATTACTTCCTGATATTTCTTCACCCGAGTACATTTTCCTCACACACCACCATATTGGCTCTTTAGTAACTTTGATAGATTAAATGACTGAATCGAGCAGATTTGAGTTCTGGAGTTTTTTTATATTTCTGTCCAACTATAGCCACCGTTCCGGATATATCAACATTATCTAAAGTTATTTGAAGATTAAAGCTCCTATTCTCTCTTTTTTCTTTTCTTTTTTTTTGAATCTGAATACGATAAAATTTTGCATAATCTCTTCCCGTCTAGAGGTCAGGGGACATTCATTTTGTTATAATGCTGTGAGCTCCAAAGAAGTAGCCAAGAAAAGGAGCATTCCATCCAATAATAAGCAATTTAACACAATTGGAGATAGTCAACTAAGAGAAGAAGACCTCATCCAAGAGATACATGGCTCAGTCAGAGGCTAATGTAGGTAAATATCATTAGATGTGGAATTCATTTCCGTCCTACAAAATGTGAATATTAAAGAACCAAAAAAAAAAATATAGAATTCATAGGAACTTAACATTTTTGCATTATTGGTCAGCCGATTCGTTGGAAGAGCTGCTGTGAAATATTGAGTCATTGATCACATCCTCTGCAATACAAAATAAATAACACACAGCGAAATATCCCTCAGAAATTAAACACTGTGATGGAAACTTTACTCGGGAGAAATATATTTTAAAATAGTATTCAGTTTTATGCTGCCAATTTTGTTGGAGAGAATCCTTTTGATCTTGAATTTATAATCGATTCATAATTAATTCTGATAATTCTGGTTACTAATGGAGTCCAAACTCAAATCATTTTCCTGCCAAATCCATCCGGATGAACCTCTCGTCAGAACCACTTTTGACCCATCTGCCTCAAAGGTGCTCTTCTGTGTTGAGTGTCTCCTCCAAATCAAACCCAACTTTAAAGTGCTTCCGATCAATGATTACCTCAAACAGTTCTTGGAATTAGACAAATCACTTCCAAATTTCACTTCCACCACCACTACAGCTAAATCCGAAGGATTCCCAGATGAAATCAATGGATTTCTGAGTAGCGAATCCGAGTCCTTGGTCAAACTTAGCTCCCATCTTGAAGAAGAGAAGGTCAAAATCATCAAGTTCTATGAAAACTTGAAACAAGAGGTACTGAAAGCCATTGACAGCAAGAAGAATGATGCAATCGCTACCCTCGACAGTCAGTTACAGCTTCTCAAGACAAATTTCAATCTTCTGAGAAATCAAAGTGAAGTCGTCTTCAATGGACGGTTTCCAGTCACATTTAGAAGCGTGGATGAAGCTATTTCCAAAGCAAACAAGTTTGCTTCTGAGAGTGAGTTTGCACTCTTCATTCAAGCTCTGAATGATCAAGTCAACCAAAGGAAAGAACTAGCTAAAGAGTCAAAGGACATTGAATCTGAGATTACAAAAAAGAAAGAAGATCTGTTTGAAAAAGTGAGAGATTTCAGAGCCTCTTTAAGTGGAGAGTTTCCCTCATTTGATGTTAGCCACAAAGAAGAGAAAGCCCTCGAATCTCTAAAAAAGACATCAGAAATGCTTTCTAAGCAACTTTCTGAAATAAATGATCTCTCTCATCCACTTAGCTCTATGCAGTCTCGATTAGCAGGCTCTAAGATTTTATCATTTTCGGAAGAAGAGGCCTTGATTTCAAAGGAAATTAGCAACAGTGGAAAGGTTCGTTATAAATTACTCTATCAAGGCTCAAGAGACGGATATGGAGCTTCTGATTTCCATAAATTGTGCGACTACCAAAGCCCGTTGCTCGTCCTTATAAAATCTACTAGTGGCAGCAGGTTCGGTGCATATACAGAGAGAGAATTCAGCCAGGGAGGATGTCTCCACGACCCTTTCCAATTTCAAAGTAAACAGAACCAAAGCCTTTCGTTTTTGTTTAACTTGGATAAAAAGAAGATATATGTAATCAACCCGGTGATGTACCCTACACTGATGAGCAGTCCCCAAATGGGTCCTTGCTTTGGATCTCAAGACCTTACTATTAGTGATAAATGTGATGTTAATCTTAATTATTCAGTGCTCAATTGTTACTGGGAAAAAAGCAGCCTGCTGGGGCCACAAGACTTCTTGCTCGGCTGGAATCCATTAAATCTAAACTCCTTAAATGAGGGATCATCACAATTCTTGGTGAAAGAAATCGAAGTCTACCTGGTTGGAAAAGAGATTGATTCTAATGCCAAGTCGATTCAGAACCTGCAACATTTCCAGAAGCAGAGTGCTTATATTCAGCAGCTACAACAGCATAGTCTGATGCAACCACAGTATAATCTGATGCAACTACCACAGCATAATCTGATGCAACTACCACAGTTTGGTGCTCCCAATTCGCTTCAAGAAGGGAATTCTGATGAAGCACCTTTTTATGAAGAAGATCATGATGAAGAGAATAATATAAGAGAGGATGTTCAAGAATAACTAAGCTGATGACTTTCTTATATTCTGTATTATAGTAATTTCGTGTTTGAGGGAAATTATATATTTGTGACTTATTATTAAAAATGGTCCATAGAAAAGTAAACGCTTGACAATATTGCTCACGAAATTAACAAAAATGATATTTTTATATTTTCTTTTTTTAATATTCAAATAAGGTGTAAAACATAAATTATTAGAACAGTGCTGCTAAGTTCAGTAAAGATGTGATTGTTGCGAAGCCTCAAGGGCAATTTAATTCAAACGCATTGAGTTCGCTCAAAAATCAAGATTGTAAAAGAATTCTACTGAAATCTGCAGTACTTCAGTCGTCTTAGTGTCCATAAAATCGGGGCATGAAATCGTGTATGAACCACCTCAACTATCAGAGTAAATTTGCATAATTTGGACGGACACTATTTTCTATCAATTATTAATCTATTTCATGCCTGCATGCATTCCTATTTTAATCCAACGACACAGAGCGGTTATATCCAAATTTGTTATAAGTCAGGTCTTGTTAAAATATAATAGTTCGTTGTTTGTTTTCGTTGACTCGGCCCGAAAAATTGGAACCACATAAACTTATTTCCATACAGTTTTATAATCTCTTCATTTCTCATTCTAAGCAGCGTTTTGAATGTGTGAAAAATATGGAATCGATGTTAAAACAAGGTTTCTTGTTCTTTATTTTGACGCTCAGATGAGGGGTCCAGACATCGCAAGGATAATCAACAAGCCGATGAGGACCATAGAACGCTGGCTAATCAGCACCAAAAAAGGCGAGGATATTCGTATCCATAAAGGAGGGAACGGACGGAAAAAATCCATTACTGAAGAAACAGAAAACAAAATCGTCCAAGTGATCAATGAAGATCCTGAAGGAACATCACTACGGAAGCTTGCTGCTCGCTTTGCAATTTCAAGGAGTTCCATTGCACGTACTTTAGAGCATAAAGGACTCAGATATAAGAGCTTTGATAGATCCATTATATACGCTGAAGAAGAACGGATGATTCGGGAGGATTTTTGTAAGAAGATGCTTTCTGAGGATGGAAAATTAATCTACAGAACTTTTTTCTCGGATGAAATGGGAATCGAACTTGGCAAGGCTCACAAAACTAGGGCCTGGCAATTCCCTTCAAAAAAACTCCGGAAGAAGAATATAACAGGAAACATTAAATTGGATTGTTGGGGTGCGATTTCTGCACAGGGGGCAACTTCCTTAGAAATCTACAAGAAAGGCATGAATGGAAATCTCTTTAGGAGAATCATTGAAAATCATAAAGCAGAGATGGAAGAGTTGTATTCTGATGGAGAGTTTTATTTTATCCAAGATAATCATCCCGCTCATCGAATGAATGAAGATTGGATGATAAACCAACAAAATATCAAACTCATTAAATTGCCGACGAAATCTCCTGATTTGAATATAATTGAGAATCTGTGGACAGCATTGAAAGATCGTGTGAAAAGTGACTCACCGACTAATGAGAGAGAGCTGAGAGAGAGTTTGCTAAATAATTGGAAGATACTTACGAGACCTGAAAGGCTCTATCCATGTTTTGAAGGACTGCACAAAAGGTATGAAGGATGCGTTGCGAAGGATGGCCAAAAGGTTAGTTAGATAGTTTGAAGTCTCACTCGACAACCCAACAAAAGTTTTTCAAATAATTAATTATATTTTGTTAACTATAAGGTACCTGTTTACTTTGCTGCCTTAGGACTTAAACAACAACAAAGTTGTCTCAATATAAAAAGAAAGGAGCGTTTATTAATAGTCGAGTGACCCCAGAAGGCCTCAATTTAGTTGAATAGGAAGTCTCATCTAATAATTCATAGTTCTTTTGACTTTCATATCGACATCCATCCAGAATTTATAATTCTAATTTTGAAGCTACTGTCGAGATTTATCTGGAGCTTAGCTCAGTATTTTAGAGTTAATGTTTTCGTAGTTTATTGCAGTTGATCATCTGTATAGAGATCCCTGCGCATTGCCTTCAAACTCATTTCTTCTTGAGATGATACAGACTGACATCACATCCTCGGGTGAACAATCCAAAAAGATTAAATGCTTGAGGAGGAAAAAAAAAACTTCTCAATTTCCTAAAAAATTAACCAGAGCTTATAATACCAACCTGATAAGGCTCTCCTTTTTGACCACTATGGCGAAATCTTCTGTGTGAAGAGCTCCTCAAATTTTTCAAAGGTTAGGGGTTTATATATTATCCCATCGAACTTCCGCGCAACTTCACTTTTTACTTGATTCAATCCGCTTAGTAGACATATCTTACAATTTCTTCGGGCTGATCGCATTATTATTCTTCTGATCCTATCACAAACCTCAGGCCCATTGAGAATTGGCAGATAATAATCCACGAGAACCACATCGATCGTTTCGCAAGTATTCTCGAAAATAGAGCACGTCTCTTCACCGTCTTTCGCCACAAGATACTCCAACCCCATCTTTTCGGCGTATGCAATCAGAATGTCCAAATTGAAGAAATCATCGTCCGCAAATAACACTTTCGGTCTCTTTTTCCAATTCAAGGTCTGGTGATCAATGATAGACGATTTGCTGTTTTTATTAAGCAACTGAGGAACTTTCCCTTCACTCTCGAATCGTGTGATAGTCTCTTCTAGAGCCTTATAACTGCACGGCTTTGCTAAAAATGCGTCTGCTTGAACCTTAGCATCAAGACACTCATTCACTTCTTTCTCAATAGCGTTCCCACTAATCACAATTGTCTTTGTCGGAGGAATCTTATTTTCAGCCTCCCATTTTCTCATCAGCGTTATGGCTTCTTTTCCTTTCATGACTGGCATCTCTAAGTCAACTGTAACAAGATCAAAATAGCTCGGTCCTCTATTTTGGAAGGTCTCGAGGCCCTCTTTACCGTCTGCAGCGATTTCGATATGAGTAAAGCCATACTTTTTAAGCATTTCAGAGTTTATGTTCTGATTGATGGGAATGTCTTCAACAACCAACGCTCTTAAGCAAGACTTTTTCTGAAAAATTTTCTGGTCACTCTGAGGAGAAACTCGGTTGACTTGCTGAAAAGGTTTCGAAGTAGTTGGTATCGTAGCAGTGAAGCAACTTCCAGCGCCTTCTCTACTCTTTAAAAAGATATCACCTCCATGTTCTTTAATGATTGCTTTCGAAATCCATAAACCAAGTCCTAAGCCGAGGGTTTGGGATTCAAGATTCTCAATCACTTGAGCGAATTTATCATATATAATCTTTTGATTTTTCTCGCTGATACCACTTCCAGTATCCTCCACTGAAATAAAAAAGGATCCTTTCTCATCATCCGCAGCATTATGAAACCAACCTGGAGGATAGATATTAGTTTCTTGATCCAACTCCTTCTCGAGTTTATCTTTATAAGAAGTGAAGAATATGCTATTGATCGAAATCAGGTTATCCTTAATTAGAGGTTTCCAATCGAATGATACTTTAATATATCCCTTCTGAGTGAACTTCGTCGCATTGCTCACCAGATTCATCACAACCTGGGTGATTCTCTCCGCGTCAAATACCAAACATCGCGGAAATCCCAGAGAGACATCAAGGGTCGGAATTATATCTTTAGCTCGCATTATCTCTCTGCAAAGAACCCAAATTTCTCGAATAAACACTGACATATCTACCGACATGCTTTTCAATTTGATATCCACAGCTGATTGACCTGTCCACCTCGAATCGAGTATCGTTAGTAGAATGTTATTCAATAATTTGGCACAGATATTCGCTTTTTAGAGATACTCTCTTGCTTGTTTGGAGCTGATACCGGTTTCCTCGAGAAGAGCCAAATTTCCAATAATTCCATTGAGAGGGTTGCGAGTCTCGTGTGAAAAACTAAGGATAAAACTTTCACGGCTCTCTAGGGCCCTTTTTAGATCCACGTTGATTTTCTGAAGCTCTTGATTCTGGGCGGCGACGGTCGTTTTGAGTGATAGAAGGTTCGCGTATACTCTCTCTTGAATAAATCTCCCAATGAAGAGATGGCAGAAAGAGACGGTAAGAAGATGTAGCATCGAAGTAAAAGTTTTCTTAAAAACACTAACGATCTCTTCTCGTGGGGCAGTTTGAAGAAAATCAATCAGTCCCCTCTCGATGAGGAAGTAGGAGACGGAAAGCACAAATATGTAGCCGAAAATGAGGAATTGTTTCGAAGGGATGAAAGTGGTTGAGATGATTAAGAAAAAGAAAGGGGCAAAAAGTGCGACACCTCTGTCCACTGATATCCATTAATGGATTGTGACTATTATAATACAAACTATGATGCTGGCGGTGAGAAGACGGTATTGTCTAAAATACATCAGCAGGACTACAAAAGTATAAATTGGAATGACAACGAGCAGCCTTCTTGGGTCGTAATTGATATCGACGAAGAGTGAGATTATTGCGGGTGTGAAACTCAGTAAGATCTGACAAAGTATCGAAATGTTGAGGTATTTTCTTTCAGCGTATCTGTGGTCTCCCTTCATTGAAGCCGGAGGTTCGCATAAGCATCGAATGACTTTTTTATAGAAGTGCATCGCGGTTGCAGTTCGTCCTTGTTGGAAATAAAAATTTATACTACAAACAAATTTGGAATAGGGTATTTTGGGATATAAAATTTATCGCACACCTAATAATGGTTCATTTCTTAATCAAACTTTGAAATATAGCTGCGTTTCGTTTGATTTGATCTCCAAAAAAATTGGAGAACAAATTTCTGTGATATTATTGGAGAAAATAACTATCAGAGTCGATGAAGGATCAAGAAATCATGAAGTTATTGAAACTGTGAAGATCAGTTTCGCAGCAATCAAAAATCTTTCTCTTCATAAAAGATTCTTTTTCGAAGAACTGAATATTGTCTCTTTGTAAGTCAAGCTGGTGACCTCATACAGCTACATGAGGACCTCCGTTTGTAAAAGAATTTTAAACAGGTCATGACTTTCAGCTTTTTTCGAGCCATTTTATTTTGTATGAGTTCCTTTTTCAGGGTTTCATTCTTGTATTCTTTTCTAATATTTTTCGGATTTCTAGAGTGATTCATATCTATTTGTTCTCTAGCTAAGACAATGGAAGAAGTCTCACTCTCATCATGACCAACCAAGTGTTCAGCGGTTATCGTGAGAGAATTTTACAAAATCAAGATGTTTTCAGACCTGAGTTGAAACTATAAGCATCTGTTAATCAAAGCCCTCCAAAACATAAAAATCAAAATTGTTCGAGATGGATGGACCCTTAGTACGAAAGGGGTTTTAGTCGGAATAGCCTTCTTCAATGTCTTTAACGCGAAGGACCTGGACCGAGATATCGACAGATTTAAAACATATCATATACTCTGGAAGGGAAAATTCATATTTGAAAATGTAGTTCAACGTCTTCACAGCCCCTTGGAGTGAATTTCATGCAAGGATGATTCTTTCTGGGATCCAACAAATTTTTCTTAAAGGATCTACAAAAGAAAAACGATATGATACCAGCAAAATTAATTGATGCACTGAAAAGAACAGTGCAATAATTTTGGAATTTTTTTCGCCAACTTTGCTACAATTCTAATTCGCACTGGAGAGTATTTAACCACTGCGATTTGTCATTCAAATCAAATAAAAATTACTAAAAAACTTCTACTTCAAAAATTATGTCCAAGATATATCCCAACCTTTATTTAGGCGACCGCCATACCAGCAAAAACGGCTCCTTCATAAAGAAATCCAAGATTACCCATATTTTGATCGCTGGAAACCGCCTCAGGAGACATTTTACGAAAAAATGCGCATACATGCAGCTTGACATCTTTGACCATCCTTCTGCCAAAATCATCAATCATTTCATAGAATCAATTCAATATATCGAAGAAGCACTTGCTGGTGGAAATAATATCTTGATTCATTGCTGGGGTGGAGTCTCACGAAGTGCGACGATTGTCATTGCTTACATAATGGTCAAGGAGAAGAAATCCCTCGATGAAGCTCTTCAATTTGTTCGGCAGAAACGTAGCATGATCAGACCGAACCCAGGGTTTATGGCTCAATTGGAACTATTCGAAAAATGTTTGAAATACTACTTTGAGAACACTAAAGGTGAAAAAATAGATTACCCATTCCTCATGGAAGCCCTCGAATCATACATGGAAGAGTATGAGGATTTAAAAGTGAAAAAAATGATATGAAATGTATGAGATTTTATTGTGTTAATGCTGTTTTTCATCTTCTTCATTCTGGAAGTATAATAAATATATCTATAATTGACTCGGCAAGGGGTCGTCAACCAAGTAAAGACAAAAATTTAAAAAGAACCCTACAAAACTTCCTCTATCAGTCTGTTATCAGCTGCTCTTGATAGGCAAAATCAAGTCATTAGCAGATCACCATTCTAATTTCACAAAAGACCCCTCAATTTCTTTACAGTTTCTAAAAATCTAAAGCGCTAAATATTAATTTTTGAGATATTCTGCTTGACAATGATCGTGAAATAAATAATGATTGTAGAGCTATCAGCATTGCTATGACATGACGTTCCGATACTTCATTCATTTCATTCCGGCCTCAATATAACAAGATAAATAACATACTCATTCCCGGTTCAATAATTATTTGGATTGGTTGCTGTTTGAACTCTTTACTTAATAATTTTCAGATTAAATCAAATAACGCTATTTCAAACCTGGAATCCATGTCAGAAATCTTTCCTAACCTTCACTTGGGTGATGTTGGTACCAGCAGAGACTCCACCTTTTTCAAGAAACGCAAGATCTCTCATGTCTTAATAGCTGCCAGAGGTCTCAAGCAGCATTTTAAGGGATCCTGCACGTACATGCAACTTTCGATATCAGACATTCCAATTCTCAAAATAATTACTTACTTCGTCGAGTCAATACAGTTCATTGATGAGGCAATTTCCAATGGAAAAAATGTCTTAGTCCACTGCTTGGGCGGTATCTCGAGAAGCGCAACTATTGTTATTGCTTATGTGATGATCAAAAAGAGAAAATCTTTCGAAGAGGCTCTCAAATTCGTGAAGAAGCAGCGCCCAAAGGTCAATCCTAATCCTGGATTTGCCGCTCAGTTACAGGTGTTTGAAAAGTGCCTCCTTTACTACTTTGACAACACGAAAGGCGAGAAAATTGATTTTCCATTTCTGACTGAATGTATTACCCCACTTATAAAAGACTTTGAATATAAAAGAATATGAAACTAATTAATTATCTATGAGTAGAACCGGAGTTTTATGATCGAAGTTTCTGTGATCTTTCAAAGTTGTTACTTCTTTTTCATCTCCTATCAAAATTCTTTTCTCAACGAATTATCCAAATTATCCAAATTTGAAAATTTTATGATCTCATAAATTCAAACAAGTGTCTTAATGTATGATGCTGCTTTACGTGAGTGTAAGCATTGATAGAGATAGAGAACTTGAACTTCAAAACGGTTCTTGGTGAGTTTTTTTCCTTTAAATATGATTCGATTCTCCAACTCAAGAGTATGTACCGTACATAGTACACAAATATTTACATTTCACAATAACCCCAGAAAGAGAATGTATTTATCTCATAACTGTCGAAATGAACAGCTTTAATTCTGCATATCTGTATTTTGGATAATTCAATGCACTCTCATCAGCCTAGTCCCTTATAAGCATTTCAGCATTTAAGTACCTTCACACAAGAAACATCGAAGGGAATCATTGCTTCATTTCCAATATGTAGGGAAAAATTTTCCATGGATTGGCTCAAGAACAGGGTCAATACCAGTGTCGTTTAATTTTTTTTGTTCATTTCTGACACGATAATTATTCGCACCAATAGCTATTTAAACTCGCTGATTCATCCAATCAACAGAATAAAACGATTTCAAATCTTACACCATGTCAGAGATCTATCCAAATCTTTTCTTGGGTGATGTTGGTGCCAGCAGCAACGCCTCGTTTATCAAAAAATCAAATATTACTCACATTTTGGTTGCAGGAAAAGGCCTCAAGCAGCATTTTGAAACCAAATGCACATACATGCAGCTTGAAATAGAAGACGTTTCGGCCACCAAGATAATCACCTGCTTCATTGATTCCATCAAATTTATCGACGAAGCGATTGCCAGCAGAAAGGGTGTGTTAGTTCATTGCCTAGGCGGCGTTTCCCGAAGCGCAACGATAGTTATTGCCTACATCATGATCAAAGAACAAAAATCATTCACAGAAGCTTACAGATTCGTCCAGAAGAGACGACCCAGAATCAATCCTAACTCAGGGTTCATTACCCAATTGGAACTATTTGAAAAATGTCTCAAGTACTACTTTGACAACACGAAAGGTGATAAAATCGACTATCCTTTCCTCACAGTATGTATCACACCACGCATAAAGGAATTAGAAAAAATAATGGCAGAAAAATGAATTTAAAAGGAATTCACATCATTATTTCTTGTTAAATTTTTCAAGTTTCATTTAAGTGATCTCATATATATAGCTAATGAACTCAACTATGAAACCAATAATCAAGAAATGATCAAAAGTTACGGCAAAACAATTTTACAAACTTTCTTCTGCCAAGCTGTTACCAAGCACTCTTTGCTCGGCACATAAATCAACGGTTCCGCTTTTTTCTTTTTCTCGATATAATTCTCAACTTCCTTTACAACTTCTCCAGTGCTTATTCGCCAAATTCGAATCATATCCGTTCCTCTTGTTTCAATTAGGATATCACGTTCGGTGAGCCCAACAAGAGCTTTTACGCTTGTTTTCCTCTTGGCGTTTAGATCAAAGACTCTCATAAACTCTGGAATTCCAGTGCGGCAGTTCCAAAGTTTAATAGTACCGTCTTCAGAGCCACTGTATAAGTAGTTGTATTTTTCGTCGAAGTATAGGGCATGGATAAAATCATTATCATAATGCGCTGCGATCTTTTTCTCGATTCGGTCTTGACCGATCACAAGCATACTGCCATCGAATCGTCCAACGACAATTTTATCAAAAGGCGCTAAATATTTAATCGAACCAATAGGGATCTGCCCCGGAAGTTTGTAAACAACGTCGTTTTTAAACCCGTCGAAATTCCATATTTTCAATTGTCCATCATGAGAAGCACTGGCGAACTGGTTTCTTCCAGTGAGATGCTCAATGGTATAAATAGTGTTCTCGTGGGCTTTAGAGATTAAGCAAATTTCGAAATCCTTATCAATATTGCAAATCCAAATGTCCTTTTTATATCCAGATGCTATCAGATAGCCGCCGGCGTTAGTCTCTGCGAACATTAGCTGGAAGATAAAGCCCATATCGCTTTTCAGCTCTGCGACAACCTCGTCAAGCGCGTCGAAATCTCTGATTTGGATTTGTCCTTCTTTGCCTGCAGTCGCGAGCCAATTTTTTGTCGGGATGTATGTTAAGGCCCCGAAAAATGTATGAGTATGACAAGTATTGCCAAAATTCTCGGAGCGGTATGTGAAATCAGGCAATCTTTTCTTAGCAAATCTAATCGGGGGTAGATTCTCATCTTTTAGAGATGCTGGACTCATACGGCTGAAGGCTTTCTCAGCAGGAGTATCTACCGTTTCGTTTTCACTATCAGCGTCCATTTTGACTCTTTTTCTGCCTGGTTTTTCTCTGTGATTGTGATCCTCCATTGAGACCTCTTCCTCAAGATTATGGACCGCCTTTCCTGCTCTGTTTTTCTTAATCGCATCTGATGGGGTTAAATCGCTTTTTTTGGGCAGAGGTTGTGGTAGGTAGTTCTCTTGAGGGGGTTTTTTGTCAATTAATGTCTCCCAGAGAGTATTGCTCAAGAGCTTCTCATGGAATGTTTGCCACTGTTTCAAGTGTTCTAAATTAGGATCGAAAAAGACGTTTTTCATCACTGGTTCCTGGTTTGGAAGGATATTCGCCTCGAGCTCGTATATATCTTCTGCGAGTTTAGTAAGCCAGGTTTCATCTGAAAATCCTTCCAAGCAAACTCTGTCAAGAGTATTTTCTAAATTTTGTTTTGAGTTCTTGGCTTTTGTGATAAATTCGTCAGCTCTTTTGATGTTAAGTGAATATTTCTCCTTGATTTTTGTTCGAACTGAAATTAATTGAGAGGTGATGGTAGCTATTAGCTTATCAAATAGCTGGTCGATCTCACTTTCCGTGGTGCCCTTGGCTTGAGTGAGTTTGTAGTTTAACCGATTGATCGTAGACTCGATATCTGAGAGGACTTTCCGATCTTTAAGATCGGTAAGGTTCTTGGACTCGCGTCTATGGGGATGATTCGTTTCACATTCAGAACATAGTAAGCGATTGTTGCAGGCACTCAAAGACGTGCAAAACTTCTGGGCTGCGAGATTATGAGATTTGCAAACCACTTCAACTTCCATTTGTCGAAATTGTAAAATAATTTTTGCCAAATTTTCAAAAATATCCTTTGATATAAATAAAGTTCCCTCCAAAATTTAGAAATCAGTTCAAAAGTCGTTCTCTGGTTGCTTTCCAGCATTCTTTCGTGAGTGGCTTGAACTCTAAATATCATCTGACTACTAAGGAAGCTTCTTTCATGATTTGGGCCTGGACAACTGATCACAGAGCAGAGTTTGATTGAAATGTAATGAATCGCTTGGTCTAAGCTGAATTGTTTCTTTCTATGCTCGACTGTGAGCACCTGGAAGGTTGTGAAAAACAATCATTGGAAATAGAGATTATAAGTTGATAAAATCCAGTAAAGCAGCTAAAAACAAAAAATCACAGTCATTAGAAGAGATAATTTTCCAGTGATATTATTGTTAATTTTCATATTTATTCTATGATATTGGTATTTTCATAGGCAAGTTGGTACTCCAGAACTTCTATCAATATATTTCTTCTTGTTCAATTTATTCTATATATATATACATCGTAAACGAAATTCATATTAATCCAGGATGACCTTATGCTAGTCGTATCAATATCCATGTCATTTTGAAGTTGCTACTAACAGCTATGATTCTTTCAATATTATGAGTTAAGTGAGGGTTATAATCTAGTTTGATATATTCTCCTAAATATGAAGATTTTATAGAATTATGCTTCTATGCACAGACTATATAGAAACTTTAGTATTGTGAATGAAGTAAAGATATGTTCAACTATCTTCAACAGACGGCTGATAAGGAGATCCAAGTTAAATGAATTTAGCCAGAAAAAAATTATAATTTAAAAATTTACAAAATCAAAAAAAAAGAATTCTGCACCTTGCTGATCTGTATTGGTCATTCAATATTCAGATTTTTTCTCTCAGAAAGTATTTTAGATCATTCAGAGTACTGTGTAATTTCTCGTACTCTAAATCTGACTTCGAAAATCAAACCGTTTATATTTTGAAATTTTTTGGCAGGTAGTGGTATCAAAGGTAATGTCTCGCTCATGTCTTCAAAACTTACTGGCAAAATTGAGTATGGTGTAATAGATAGACAATTATTATTGGTATCTGACTATTGTGTATCACAAGAATAGAATGATACTACAATGGTCTGCAGCGATAATGACTTAATAAACTAATTTAAAATCAAACAACTTAAACTTTTTCAAGAGTTTTTTGAAACTGGTTTTCACTCTTCCATAGTATATACCATATTCTCAAACCTTATACTCATAAAACACTCTTAATCTCCATCAAGGAAATACTATCTTGAAGCAAAAACTTGAGTTATAAACTTTCAGAGATATAAAATACCAAGTTTTAGTATTTTGTTTGTGAAGGCGACCAATATATCAAAGCAAAACATAATATAGTAAAAAACTGGTAATTTTGTGTTCTGCTCATGATACTTTCTTTAGAATTAATGAGCCTCATGTACCAAGAACTGCTTCTGAATATGATGCCAAGGGCTTCTTTATTTTGTGATTTTGTATTCAACCCTCAAAGAGGTGTTTATAGTTTGCCACCAAAATAAAAAAAAAAAGGAAATCAGCTACAGAAATAAATAAACAGACAAGCTAGCAGTCAGCATTTAAAGAATATACACACCATAATTCTATGTCAAATTTCCACATTGCTAACACTTTGTTTAATCTTTTGGCTGTTGATTTATTCTTGTAAAACTGAGCTTTTCTACCAAATCGTCTCTGACTAATAAAATCTCGAAATAGAATTGAGTCTCAATTTTATCAAACACAGTATTTATTACTTATTAAAAATTCTTAATCGAAATAATAATCGCATATCTTTTCTCTGTTTATTCCAAGCTTCCATGCACGACCACCATCACCCTCACGGTCCTAAACGGTCTTACATAAAGGACTTGTCTATCATGCTCAGTGCTTATGTCGTCGCCTTTGCCTGCACATACTTGGCCTACCCATATGTGAAAGATCAGACTGCAGATCTCTTCTGGCAAGCGGTCATACTCGACATTTTAGCCACTACTGTGGTATTCGTGTTTAGTTTTGCTTTCGGGAACTCCTCAATCTACGACCCCTACTGGGCACCTGTTGCTTTCGTATTAGCAATCTTCTGGGTCTGGGTTTCAGGCCAAGATCCTTTGTCAGTGAAACAACTTCTGGTGCTTATCCCGCTGGGAGTCTACCAGTTTAGACATCTTTATTTGTATTTTATCCACTGGACCGGACTCGACTATGAAGATTTCAGATATCGTCGCATCAAAAGGAGGCTACAGAACTACCTTTGGCTCTACTGGATTGTGTCCTACGTTGCTTTGCACATCATTCCTACTGTTATGATTATCTTAGCAATGATTCCTGCCTATAACATTACCCAAGCAACCAAAATCACTAATGTATACGTCTATTATTTTGGTGTCGCATTCGCACTAGGTTCGGTGCTGCTGGAGCATATCGCTGATACACAGCTGACCAACTGGAGAAGGAGACCAAATAAGACAGGAGAATTCATCGACGAAGGGCTCTGGAAATATTCGAGACATCCTAACTATCTTGCTGAAATTCTCTTTTGGGTTGGATACTACATCATGGATTTAGGAACTAACAGCGTTTGGAACTGGACATGGGTTGGCCCATTGAGCATCTTCTTGCTTTTCGTACTAGGAACGATACCAATGATGGAGGCGCATTTGTTGGAAAGAAAGCCAACTTATGTTATCCAACAGAAAAGAGTTAGCCAACTCTTCTTTTGGTTCAGGAATGAGAACGCCATTGAAGAACATAGAAACCTGCTGCAACATAAGTAAGCTACTATTCTTTTTCTACTCTCTTTTTTTGGGTTGCTTTTTTTCATTAATCTTACTCTCATATTAGAACCAAGTGAAAGTAACCTTTCAAAATTTTAGTCATGTGAATGTCGAAATTGCATAGTCAAGACAGAGAAGGGACTTTGAACGCTTGACCTTGATTGACATGACCGTGTATTTAATGCATCGTTAGCAATTGAAGGAGTTAATAATTCTTTAACCTACATAAATGAAGTGCAATTGACTAATTATAAGAAACAAAGATAGTTCAAATCAAATTCATTCTCTAGCAAATAGCCATTTGTAAGGCATTTCACATTATTGGTAGGGTCTAATTATAAACTTGGACACTTTCCGTTCAACCATATAGAATACCTCGGAGCGATTTTAAACAAGTTTTCCTCATTAATTTCCTTTAACCCTCCATCATTTTCGTGAACTACAGAGTAAAAGTACTGGAAAAGAACTCATTATTGTAAGAGACCGTACAAAACTCAAACTTAAATTAATTCTTTAAGCTTTATTTAGTCCAACTTTGATTGAAATATGATTCGATTCGTCATTATCTGAATAAAATCTACAGTCTAATTTATTAGATAAAGAGAATGACGATTAAACGGAATTTTTTATGACCACGATGCAAACAATCACAACAAATATGTCGTTACAAATTCAAAATAACTTTCTCCACAACCTTATGTGGGTGATCAAATAATGTATACATATGGAATTTAAAGGTATCCCGATTGATTTCTCTTAAATCTTTTGCTTTTGCTAATTGTTTGAGGTAAGGAATCAGGTGCTTCAACTCTTCGTCTTCGTAATTGTTATAGAATGGAATTATCGGAATGCCATTCTCAACTTGGTAGCCAAATGAATATGCAGCATTATCCACCAAAACAACATCATTCAGATTTCTGTTTGCCAACACCCTCAAGTCTTTGATATATATACCCTCTTCCGTTTGAATACAATTATCTCGGAAGAGTCTATGGTGGATATATTGGCCTTTCGGATCAAGATAATCCAAAACAACGTTCGCGTAGCAAGAATGAGATGCCGTAAAAACAATAATCTCATAGTACGAGCTCAGTTCCTTCAACGCCTCGAGTGCGTAAGGTCTAACGTTTATACCGGCCTGCAAGAAATTATTTATAAAAACTGTCGATCGTAAGTTTCTTAGATTACTTCAATGACTTCGCCTTGAGGAAATACAATTGGGAGGATAACGTCGCTCTCCATATCATTTGATTCGTTGCAATGAATGAGAGTTTCATCAAGATCGAAGACGAGGGTTTTCTTGTCTATGATGGAAAGAGTGAGATTTTCGAATGCTATTTATTGGGTACCTTTATGCGTTTCACGTTTAGGTAAATAGACTTTTTTTGCTTCCAGTTGTTGTGGATCGGCAGGTTTCATGAATTTACAAAACAGCATTGCTTGGTACGTTTGAATGAAATGCTCGAGGTACAACTGATTGAAGTAATCTGTTTCATCTGGACATCGATGAGATTTTTCAAGACTTGTAACATAATAAGTGAACTGAGGTTTCTCTTGCTTTCCTTTTTGATTGGCTTCCTCTTTGATGAAGGAACCGAATGTTTTCAGAGATTTACCGTCACTTTTCGAGGCCGATAGAGACTTTGCTGATTCTATCGTGATTTCAATGGTTGGCTGTTGCCCATTTTTCGTATCTTTAGTATGAATAGTGGTGCTCTTTCCGCCTAGAGAGGCATTGGTTGTTGTCTTTGGTGCAGTTTTCAAAGCAGTCACTTCTCCTCCTGCTCGACCCTTTGTTGGGTCTTCGATAGTGAGATTCGTGTTCTTCTTCATCGTGGGGTTGTTTTGCTGAATTTTACTTCCACCAAATATTTCACCTAGCAAAAAAAAAAGAACAATCAACGATAGTTGAACAAAACAACCATACCTTTGTTGACTTTAGTAACAAAACTATCAAGAGAGATTGGCTCAGATTTGTTTGTTGTGCTAGCGGGAGGATTCACTTTGATAACTTGCTCACTTCCACGGTTAGTAGCGCCTGCTGGTTTTTCATTTGTGGCTGAGATTTTCATGCCGGTTGGTTTGTAGGGCAAGTTCTTCAGACTATTGTATAGCGACTGCATAGATTGCTGAGATTTTTGATTCTTCGAAGTTGCTACTTCAGATGAGTTAGTGATCTTATTCGCAGTTGTAGGCCTCGTAGAGCCCTCTGTGTGAAGTACTCTCTTGCTTTCATCTGGCTCAGTCTTAGTAACGGCAAGCTTGTATTCATCATTGAGTGTCGATTTAGTGAGATTTTTGCCTTTATTCCCATTTAATTGGCTGCTCTTCAGTTTCGAAGCATCAAACTTGAAAAAATTGTTAGTTGTTGTGGAACTTCCTCTTGTTGATTGCACGCTTAATGGCTTTTTGGTAGAGCTTATCTTTTGAGTAGGCGATTTCTTTTCTTTAGATACACTGTAAAATTTATTCGGGGTGCCATTTTCGACCATGGACCCAGCTTTTGATGTCATACTATCAGTTGATTGTCGAAGGTTCGTCTTTCCTTTGGAGAGTGGGCGAGTAGAAGTTAGTTGCAGCGATTGGGAGACCACATTTCTCGATCCTGTGTTCGTTCTAGCAGCAGTCCTGGTTGAAAAATTGGCTGGTGTACTGGGATTGCTATTGGTATCACCGGCTAGTTCAGCGGGTTTGTTCTTTGTAGTTTGCGACTTCGGATTATCAGGGAATTTCTGTGGTTCAAGATCTGTATTGATCTGGAGGTCTTTGCGGAACGTTTTCGTTGATGTTGTGGCAGTGTCGGTCGCAGTGCGGGGTCTATTTAGTGCAGAATTTGGAGAGCTGCTTTTTTGAGGTTCTCTCCCTGTACTTTGGTCTTTTTTCGCAGTTGGAACGCGTTGAGCTTGGAAAAGCTTTCCTGCTTGCAAGAATTTTGGAGAATTAATTAAAGTTTTGGAAGTAACAGTTGGCTGTGAGTTGCCTTTGTCAGAGTACTCAGAAGCTCGGCGCTCATGGCCAGCAAAATCGCTCTTATCTGCGGTGGAGACGAAGGAGGATTTGTAGCTTTGTGTTGCTGATTTTGTTGGATAGGAGATGCCGTTTTGAGAGAGTGCAGTTACTTTGGCTTTCTGAGAGTTTGAAAACCCGAACCCAGGGTTTCCAGCGGCCTTAGGAGAGGTTCTGCTTTGAGACGAAAAGACCTTTGGAGAGAGGACATTTGATTTACTCATGCTTTGTCTGAGTCAAAATACAAAAAATAATTAAGTTAAATTTTTGATTTTTAATTAATTGCTCTTTTCGTTTTTTGATTACATAGTTTTGAATTATTCATTCACGGAAAAATTAATTTAAACTCCATAACTCTTCCTTGATAAGTGAAAGAGCGAATAAACACCAATGAGTGGTTTGGTCCAATGCCCTGCGCGTACCTGAAACAATGAATGATGAAATGTGATTAAACATGCCTTTGCAATGGATAATTTGCTGATGCTTATAAAAATTAAGCAACGCTTTAGAAACTGCAAAGGCTTTTGAAAAATAAAAAGTACAGCGAATTGAATTCGAATTTAATTATAACAAAAACATAATCTGATCTCAAGCGACGAATACCAACTCAAACGTACGCCTCGTAAAGAAACTCTTAATGCAAGACGATATCATAGCTGCAGTTGGTCAAAGTGATCAATTGGAAATTAAGCTCTTTTCATATTTCTCATCTTTGGGTTAAATACTATAAAAATCATGTTCAAAGTGCGATGGTTGAAACATTTAAATGACAATTGATATCATAAAGCATGTTTTTGTTTAGCTCCTTGCTTTCAAAAGAAACTTTTCTGGCTAATTTTTCTAGATCACAGAAATTTGAGTCATATGTGTGCAGTTTCGGTGGATAGAATGAAATACCACATTGAAAAATTTGAATAAAATAGCTGCCTCATTGATTTCAGAACTCTTTTCTCTTTTTTTTTGGAATGGCAATAGTAGTGATATTCATTCAAAATGTATATAAATCTCAACATTCCATAAAGTTTCTTGAAGAGTCGATAAGAAAGTGCGAATAAGTCTTTTGAATTTCAAAACAACACGAGAAAAAATTTCATCTTATTTTTTCTCTTCCAAGAGACTGAGATTATAGTTAAGCAATAAATCAACGTTTTTAAAGTTACAGATTTTAAGCCGAAAAAAAATAACTTGGCATTTTGAGTAAATTTCCTGGCAATGCCATCTTTCCTAAATTTTCAGTTACTCCAATTTTGCGATCTGAGCCAATCTCCTGTTAATTAGGGTGTGCAGTCACTTGTTTCAGCTACACTCAGAAATCACTCCATAGAAATATTCAATAGAATTTCAGTACTTTGTTTTCTTGAATTTCCGTACTTTGTTTTCTTAAATTTCAATGACAAGGCTCTATTTGTTGTAAAACCACCACAAGAAACTCATTTTAGTTTCGCCAAGTTTCTTTAGAATCTCCTCCTTTAAAAAATCATATCAATCACTCGAATACGAAATTGAAATGAGTGATTTATCAATAATGAATAATTTGTTTTATTCAGAGCATTGAACCAACTCATCTGATGAAAAGCTATGAATTACCTTCATTCCTCAAATAAATAACTCTTTGGAATGATTTTGTGGAAGATCTGAGTAAAATATGAAAGTGATCGAGCTTCTATTACGACACCCACTAAGCAATCCGAAAACATAATCTTATAAATCTAAATTTCTTTGTCTCAATAATGTTGATTGGACTCCAGAAGTAGAGTAGACGAAAACATTGGTTGAGCATCTAAAAAGATAATCTGTAAAAATGACCAAATTGGTAATTTTCACTACTCTGCTAGAAAATATCGTTTGACTTCCAAGTAACATTTGTGATCTAAAAAGAAGGAAACCTGAGAGGTATTTTGAGAAAGAATCCATCCTTTTTCTTAGAAAGAGCTTTAGGTACCTTGCTCTCCATTGATTAGAGTTGTTTTCGTTTAACAAACAAACAAAAGATACAACCACATTTCTTTTCGGAGATAATTATCCGCTGTATGACTGTATAACGAAAGAAATACTTTGAGAATGAAGTCGTGAGATGTCTAACCGAAGGAAGTATTCAGATAAATTAATGGTTTTATATCAGCATGCAATAAATTCTAACGACTAATTAAAAAAATATTTTTGGTTATTGGGGGTGGGGGAATACGGTCAACTGTTTAATCAT
>ENA-UOTX01000684-UOTX01000684.1-compost-metagenome-genome-assembly--contig:-NODE-684-length-33334-cov-15.657305_pt1 | contig 33334 bp, 18 predicted proteins | sample MGYA00238143_ERZ746982 | MGnify/ENA primary metagenome ERZ746982 (study PRJEB28758, sample SAMN06268862) | compost metagenome | isolation source: single cell | place: USA: California, Emeryville, Joint... | reverse complement strand
ATAATGGGAACAGTAACTATTTGGCTGGTGCATATAATTTTGCTGTAACTGAAATTGAAGTTTATTCAGTTTAAAATGGGGATTGTTCGACCTATTTATCTTTGAAGAATCTGAATAAGGTTTGGTACATTTCACCTGTTTCTGTTCTCATTTCATCCATCAATATTATAAATCATATTTAATTTTGGGGATAGAAATATATATCTCTCGGAATGATCATTACATAATCATCAACTTATCTTAGAAAGAGAGAAAAATTAGCTTACCCTGACCCGAAACGCAGAAATAATTTCAATCATTATCATAATGCAAATTACTCTATTTTCCTGAAATAGAAAATTCAATAAATCCAGATAATATTGATATTTCAAAAGCTACTAGTTACAATGGGCGAATTCAGCATCAGAAAAAAAGCGCTATTACTACGAAAATACAGTTCCTCCCTACTGTTGATAATATTTGCTGTTATAGACTTTAGATTATGACTCAAAATTAGTTTATCTTGGGATAGAATTGAACAATCGATTGTTGGAATGATAATTTCGGAGGCAACTAAAATGGTACACCCTACCTGATAGCAATATTCCATATTTATTATCGATATCTTCAGAGTAAGTTTAAACAAATAAGAAGGTTACATAAAAAAAAAAATACAGAAACACCTCCAGGCACTTTCTGGCTTGAGAAGGCTTGTTAAGTAGAAAGTTTCAGATATTGATTCATAATTTTATATTAATTAGCAGCTCATTAAATCAACGACTCTTCCTTAATTTGGCTTCCTTGAACCCAAAGAAAAGTTTCAATTCTTCCAGTTTGTCGTCTCATACTATTCGACCATATGATGTTGTTCTCACACAGTGCTCTGAAGCATGATGTCCTCTCATGGAGTCTCTTACAAAGAAGTAGCCAAGATGAACAATGCAACAGAATTAAAAAAACTATGACAGAAACATTATGAGAATATGCTATAAAATAGATAACCTTACCTCTCAAGTAGATGCTACTCGAAGAAATGAGAGAAGGAGAAGAGGTCTTATGCGGTAGAGCTTTCTTGAAGCACTTCAATAATGCAATTTAATTTTTGAAGTCCTGAATCTAAAGCTGTATTATTTGTCTAAGTTATATTCTCAATTTAAATTGAAAGAAAACCATGGAACCTGCACAAACAATACTCGACCACGTTTTTTGTCCAATTCATAATGAACGTATTCGCAAAATAGGCATCACCAACCGAACAGACTTGGCAGTCCTTTGTATAGAATGCGTAGACAGCAAGGAGCTAAACCAAAATCAGGAGAGGTTTATCCTAGAAAACTTTATGAAACAAATTGCTAAGGGCTACGAGCAGATTCCCAAGTTACAACAGCTTCCTGATTCCACCAATCAGATTCTTAACACAGAAAATGAAATTCTTGCCAACTTTAGTGATCATATTGAGAAAGAAAAAAAAGAAGTCCATAACATGATTGACAAACTCAGGCAGTCTGTCTATCAAAAGCTTGAAACTAAAAAACGGCAACTCATCGCGGATTTGGAAGCTCAATTCAAAGCTTTTGAAGATGTTTTGACTTACTATAAGAAGAAGATATATTGCTATAGAGAAGGAGAGCAAGATGACCGCTTTAAGGGCCAAGAAACAGCTCGGACTGTCGAAGAGCTTCATCAAGAAGCAAAGAAGATCACGAATGCACCCACATTGAAGAGAACTATGGAGATGCATTACGAGAACATGAAGATCTCAGAAATATTTGGAGTAGTACAAGGTGATGAAGCAAAAAAGCTGGTTTCGGATGCCATTAAGGCTATGGACGAAGACCTTTTGAAGGCACAAACTTTAAAACCAACAATTGCAATTGATGGCAATAATGAGAACCTAGATAACGTATTCAATAAATGGGACGAGCAAATCGACAATGTTATCAAAGGATTAAAAATAGATGTTAAAGATCCTGTTAAGCCTATTAAGTTTCAGCTGCAATCTTCGTTGAATTTTGATTCTGTGATTTTGGGCAACAATCCTGAGAGTAAGATGATGATTACAATTTGGGTGCTTGAAGCAATCAAACCAAACCAAGCTTCTCCAACTCTACTCTATAGAGGAACAAGGGACGGTTTTGCAGCCTCTACTTTCCATCAAAAATGTGACAACAAAGGACCGACAGTCACGATCATCAAGTCCAACTATGGGAAGGTGTTTGGTGGATTTACTGATGTTGCTTGGGATTCAACGACCAATGCTTTTAAAAAGACAACAAAGGCTTTTGTTTTCTCAATTGATCGAAAAGGAAAATATTTTGTCAAACCTGGGAACGAAAGTAATGCGATCTATTCATACTCAAGTTATGGTCCGAGTTTTGGGAGCGGTCATGATATTCATATTTGTGATAATAGTAATGCAACAGGAAATTCATACTCGAATTTCCCTCATGGATATGTCTGCAATGAGTATGCTAACCCGGGAAGTAGTGCTAGTAACTTTTTGGCTGGCTCGTACAAATTTACTGTCACTGATATTGAGATTTTCTCGGTTTAATTGAGATTATTCTGCATATTCGTATCTCAAGAAAATAGATCAGCTGTTTCTGCTCTCATTTCATCCATTCATCTATAAATGTCACAATATGAGTTTTGTAGATTCATTTGAGCTCTATGAGATCGTAAAATAAAAATTTTTTGAAGGATCAAGCTCTTTTTAAAAGCAAATTGCCATACATCAACTTTAAAGAATCAGATCTTTTCTAAATACCAATATAGGAACTTTCTTCTGGTTAACAACCCCTTCAGATTTATACTTTTTCCCAAATTATCCACTTTTAGTATTTCATATGAGATATTTTTTATAAGGTTTGGCCCCTTGAACAACTGTAAAATCTTACCACAACAAAGAGAGACCAAATTAAATTTCACCTCATAAAACGCACAACCTATCTATCTATGCTCATGGAGAGCTTTCTGATCCTGGACTTTAATACAAAAGTATTCAGACGAGCTTGAACACAATGAAGACTGCGCTATCTGCCACGAGCCGTTAAAACTTGCAAGAAAATTGCCTTGTACGCATAATAAGTAAGGTAGATTCAATCTTCAGGCTTCACTAAATTTGTGTCTGAGCTGCTGAATCGTTTCTAACTTGTCCGTTTGGGACCCTAAGCTCGATTGTATTCTTTCATCCTCATCCTCTAGACTTTCTTCTTCCTCTTTTGTCGCTTCATACTTCTCCTCATGCATTTGGCTGTACTTCGCTTTTCCTCGGCCTCTCCTCAACCGACTCGTTGACGCATTCAAGAATTTCCTCAGCGCGAAACAATCTCCAATATCCGGTAAAGTAAACAGCGAATTCAAGAATTTCTCCAGTCCTTTCATACGTGATTCGACACTCGTTTGACTGAAAAACGCGTTGAATTTCGGCGGCAGCTGCGGTAGGACATCCTTCCCATATCTATCCGACAGCGCCGAGTAAAGTCTCTCAAAATCCATCATTCTTTTATACAGTTTGTATGTCTGACTATCCGATGACCTCTCTTGCTCAGAGCGATCGGTTTCCTCTAGGTTCTCCCTATGAACCACAATCACGAACTCCGTTATCGTAGTATTATCTGAGAGAATTCTCACTTTGTTGTCTACTACTCTCACCCACCATCTGCTAAAATCATAGATATCGCTTTTTTCAGTAAACAGATTCTGAGTATGAGCCGGCAATCCTACAAACTGCGCGACCTCTTGGCATCTCAAAAAGTGCTCTTCGTTGAGGATAATTTCAAGGAAGAGAGTCAGTCCTTCCTTTCGCTCCTCTACGACCTGCGGTGAGTTCATCATACGACTGGGCGGGAGTTTAGGAGGTTTAAGCTTGTTTTCTTTGAGTTCGTCGTACAGTTGTCTAAACTCTCGATATCGCTTGGTTATCAGCCAGCTTTCCTCATAGTTGTCAGAAAGACTCAAATTAAATGTGTATTCATAGTGGTTGCTGCTTGAAGGAACCCTCGCGTCAATTAGTTTCACACTGATATAAGGACAGAAGTCACTGTCGGGCTTTAGAAGAGCTGTTTTCGTCGCCATGATCCTTCTGTGCGAGACAAACGCTAGCTCTGAAGATTTCAGTTCCTCTGGGTCTTGGTCATCGCCATGCGAGCTCCTCGGGTGATCAGGCGTTCTGCTTCCTGCGCTGTTCGGAGTCCTGGTCCCATGAGCAGTTCCCACTTTTTTATTGGGAGAAATCTCAAAGTCTTGAGTATGAATTCTTTTTATTGGAGAGTCTTCGATGATCTGCAAGAAATTCTTCACAGCGTCAGGCAATGGATCGAAGCAGAAGAGCACGTTATCTATATAACTCTGTAGCTGTCGAATCGTTTTGCTGACAGTTGCTTCATTAAGCGGCCCGCAGTTAGCTAGTTCGGTGTATTTCGCTGGAGCATGATCAACATGATCACGAAGAATATGATCTAATTCCTGGAATTTAACGAATGTTTTTGAAACTTTATGCATTTTTCCACGGTAGTTGACAAGTAATTGGAAGGTGTATTCGCCTCCGACTTTCTTCGCTGAGTTAACAGTCACATTGATCCCAATACTGCTCTTTTTGTTGGATCTCTCGCTGAAGATACTCTTCGCTCGTTGGGTTTTTTCCTCAACTTGTGTTGACGACCCATATATGTCAACTCCGACTCCAGACACTGTTCCCACAGTTAACGCTCTATGATGCGAGAGTAGCCCTTGTTCTAGCACAGACCCAACCTGCTCTTGGTCCTGAGGGAAGGATAATTGGACTGCAGACCGGCAAGCGAACACCGCGATTTGGCTGAAGTTAAATATCAAATTGGCCGTCTGTTCCCAAGGATCGTGATGCATTATAAAATAAATCAAAGTGCTTAAGGCAGCGAGGGTCGTAAGGGCGATCCAAACGAAGCCATGGAGTGAAAATCTGCTAGAGAGCCGGTGAGAGTATTGAAACAAGAGGAGATTCGACTCAAGAGTGGTCGCTGCGAGAGGGATGGGGGCAAACCAGCGCAAGGAAGGCACCCAGAACTCGTCCTCGAAAAATAGTACTGCTGTGACTGCGAGGTAGAGCGCGATGATCAAGACATTCAGAGCAATTTTTGTGATCAGCCGTCGTGTGTAAAAATATACTGGCTGAGTGGCCGCTTCAGCGTGATAGCACTTCCGAAGGGCTGAACGGACGCCTAAGTATACAAACAAGAGGCCCATCAAGACAACTTGCACAAAGAACCCATTGTGCTTCTCGGTAGTAAAAAAATCAAAGAATCCCATCACACTTCAACGTACTCCTGGATAAAAAGCTTATTTAATTGGCTTGCTTAAATCAAGCACAAAGAGATAAAATTTTCATTGATTATTTGATTTGAGATGGAAATTTTCGCTCATTTGTTACACAGATTTTCAAATTTCTAAGTAAATTCCGTTAGTGCTAGGACCAATCCACTATGTAACATTAGTACGTGGTAGTGTTATTATTCAGCCTGGTTTTAATATATTTGAAATTGCGGCAATATCAATTAGTAACTTATTTGATTTTAAACAGCATAGTGCTTAAATTTAAATCCTCTATCAAAAAGGCTCTTTTTTTTTGTTCAGCAAACAATCATGGGAATAAATGGGCTATTGCAGTTCCTCAAGCCTATTCAGAAAGAGCGCCACATTTCAAGCTATGCGAGACAAAGGGTCGCAATTGACTCGTATTGTTGGTGAGATAAAATTCATTCCATTGTTTTCTATATATCTCTCTCATCGTTAGGATCCACAAATCTTTGTACACCTGTGCAGTAGAATTAGCCAAAGGGGTTCCCACTGACCGTTGGATACTGTTCTGTTTGAAAAAGATCGAACTCCTACTCAGTTACAATATCACCGTGGTCGCTGTATTCGATGGAGCGATGCTGCCTGTCAAAAAATGTACTGAAGTAGAAAGAGAAAAGTAATCATATTACCCTCTTTTCTCTGGCTTATCTTCTCCAAGTTCTCGCCGTGAAGCTCGGAGAAAAGCAGAAGAGCTCCTCAAACTAGGACAACATGATCTAGCCTACCGTAAATTCGCGGAGTCTATCGACGTGACGCCTGAGCTCGCCATCAAACTCTTCAGAGTCTCTTGATGATTGTCTTTTGGAGTATTAATCTTCATAGGTGCTAAGAGAGAAGTACAGCATCGAATGCATCATCAGTCCTTACGAAGCAGACGCTCAACTGGCTTATCTCAGCAAAATAAACTACGTCGACGTTATCATCACTGAAGATTCAGACCTCCTAGCTTTCGGAGCGAAAAGAGTGTTTTATAAGATGGACCATAACGGCAACGGCTCTGAAATCCTACGGGAGGATTACAAAAATTCAAAAGAGCTTAAAATGTATGATTGGGACGACAATATGTTCCTAACAGCATGTATTATGTCTGGCTGTGATTACCTCCCTTCTATCAAAGGAATAGGAATGAAAACTGCTTATAAACTCATCAGCGAATACAGAAACTATCGAAAGGTAACCACAAGGCTTCTTTAAGTATTCTCTAACAGTTTAAATTAGCTTATCGACAGTTTAAAGTTGGATTCGAAATACGATGTCCCTCCAACTTACCTCGATGATTTCGAACGAGCCTTCATCACGTTTCGGTTTCAAAACGTCTTCTGCCCGAAGAAACAGAAATTGTTAATGCTGATCGGAAGCGATTTAGAGGAGCTCAAAGCGAAATTCAATGGCTGTGACTCTTCGATGGCCCTTTCAAAGGATCTAGAGAATTTAATCGATAGTGGTCTGTTACAAAAGATGCTGTCACTTAAAGACCTCAACTTCCTTGGGCCTGTGCTTCCTGAGCAAGCAGCCAAAGACATCGCTCACGGCGTCATCGATCCGATCTCACTTAACCCTTACTTCTCTAACGCGGTGGCTAACTCGTTGCTCAACAAGAACGCGAATAGCCCTGCTTTGCATCATAGACCAAAGAGCTTAGAATTAGGCCATATGTTGGAAAAAACATCAGGTGAGAAGTATTATAAGGTAGCTAGGCCAGTAAATCGAGATCCTACCCCTCCAAAAAAGAGCGGCCAACTGAGCATCGTTAATTTCGTCAATGTGAACGGACGGAAGAGCAATGTGGAAATTTCTCAGAAGGCCAAGCCAGAAAAATTAGGCGAGAAATTTGTTCTTGATTTTTTGAAAAGCAACGAGGACTCGAACTCTCTCCAATTTCGTCAGTCGAAACGCGTGGCGGCTCCGTATAAACCACCAAAGATGCTAACTAAATCCATGTCGCTTGACGTACGTGTTGAGCAAACAGACCTTTCCGACAAAACAACGATCATCGGCAGTGCTACTGAAGAAATTAAAGAAGCTGACATGCATCTCGAGGTCTCGGATACCTTTGGTCACCCTCTTGGATTTCTCAGGAAACACGGCAAAAAGAGGCATTATCCAGCCCGATGCGATCAGTTATCGGACGAGATAGAAGCAAAGAAAGAAAATACAAACTCTGATCCAGAAGCGACTCCTGTGTTTAAGAAAGCCAAAACTTCTCTTGATGGAAGCGCATCAAAGCGCAAAATGTCTGATGAGGTCGTCGTAGAGCTAGGAACCTATTCCAAGCTTATGACCAACCTCGGTTCTTTTGCTTTCAAGCAGCAAGTGAACAGGAGCGTTCGACTTGACGAAGGACTCTCCGTCAAAGATCCAAACTTGAAAACACAGGTGATGGGCTTCAGATTTACGAGTTCGCCAGTAGAAAAGCCAACCCAAAGGATCAGTTCGAACACCCAGAACACCTTATCCACGAAAGCGAGTGATAACACCACTCAAAACGAGGAATCGCAAGCCTCGTTGGTCGTAAGGAAACTCTATAGACAATTTAGCGACGGAATTGACAGCGGTAAAACGAATCTGTCGCAGAGATTTAGAGAGTTGGTGGACACGAACATCGAGTTTGAAAAAGAAGAACAAGATTTGGTTGAGATTGATAAGAAATTGCAAAGGCTGGAGCTTTTGTTTGGTTATAAAAAGCCTGTTATAGATTTCAAACAGGCTCTTGAAAATCCAGTGTAACGATTTAAATTGTGTTTATAGTGAAAGTCCTTCATTATAACGTTATAATACTTTTCAAAGTTGTGATAGCATAGTGAGTATTATTTATTGCATTACAAAAAATATGTAAATTAATCAGCAAATTGCAAAGGCTAAGTAAATCGAAAGAGTGAAGCAGAAGGGTTTCAGCCTTTCCGGGCGTTCTATTGTTTTAAAATATTTTAGGCTTTCATTAAAATAATTGCTTTTACATCAAAAAACCAAGATTCCTTCAATTTAAAATCAATCGATAGCAATTTCTCGTTACACGCATAAGTCTAACAATGGATGAGCCCGGGTCAGATGTAAACCAAGAAGAAACCTCTCGTCGGATTTCCTATCACCAAAACGCTCTGTTTACAGGCTCACGACAGCAAAGCAGCCAAGAAGATGCCTTTCCAGAAGGATATGTGCAAAGACATCGCTTGAGCTACCCAGTCCAGCCCGTTAAACAGCAGAATGAAGGGCAGTTTGGGAGACAGGAGTATCTTTTGGACTTTTTGCAGAATGTTATCGAGGAACAGAGGTTTTCAGACCAGCAGATTAGCACGGAACAATCAGATGACACGTCTAGTCCTGCCTACTCTGGACGCTATTTTTATCCGTTCATCCAGCAGCATTATCAGAATTATCTGGGGCTGCAATCGAGGGCTCAGACGCCTGCTCAAACACCGAAAAATAAAGTGATGGAGGTCGAAATGAGTGGAATGAATCAGAAACCAGCTCGAGCAGATACTTACGTGTTCTGTGGGGAGCATCACGAGGATCTGGATCCAACGCTTGAGAACAGGGCAAAAGTTTTCGACATGTTTAGCTCGATGAGAAGGTCGTCGGTCCTTACAATGAACATAAATCAAAAGACTTTTGATCCATACAAGATTCCTCCTGACTGGCAAATGGCCGAGGAGCACCAGCAGTCAGTGCGAGTAGCAAAACCCTGCCAAATGCATCCTGGCAGTCCAATTAGCGTGGACGAAATGAGCGGCCGTCCCATCCACAACACCCGTCTAAGTCTCTTCTGCAAACCGGAAGATTTATCGTTTTTGGGCCCTTGCTATCCCATGTATTTTCAATTTATTACCTTCACATGGACGATCCTGGTAGTATTTATCATCATCTCAGGCTTGTTTTCCCTTGTAGCGAACTACAACGGCACATTTTGCAATGAAGACCCTAGCATGTTAATCGCTAATTCTGACACAAGTAGCTGTCCTGGGATTTTCGAAACAAAGATCTCTCTTGCAAACTCGATAAATAGCACATCTGTCATTTACGTGTGGCAGCTGCTGAATTTTGCCTCGTTCTGTGTTTGCGTCGTCGTTTTCCAGTTTTTTCGATATCGCCAAAGGAAATTCGCAGCTGAATGTGATGAAAGAGAGCTGACTGCATCTGATTTCACTTTAGAAGCGAAAAATCTACCTATTGGTTTAGACATCGATTTGAGAAAAGAACTCAAGGAGTTTATTACCAACTACGCCTTGCCTTTTCAAAAAGTTGAGGTCTGCAAGGTCGTACTGGCCTATGATGTTTCTGAAAAGTTGAAAATCCTTGAAGAATTAGGAAAATTGCATGTGCAAGCCGCGCAGATTGGTCGCCATATCGAAAAAGGACTGCCACCTAAAGGCGATTTATCTCTCGTGAAAAGCAAGATAGTCACGTTGAAGGATAAGCTTCATCTCCTCAACCATGAATACGAGAGCGGAAAATCCAATAAGTTCCTCGGGAGGGCATTTGTCACGATAAACACGCAATCTGAGGTCGAGGAGATCGTCGAGTACTGGAAACGAGGGAAATTGCGGCGGATCATGGAACGATTCAAAGGAGTTTCAGGTCGCGTGTTTCACCTTAAGCCGATGGTGATAGAGGACACGGATGAGCCTTCGGATGTTTTCTGGGAGAATCTTGGAGTCTGGTACTGGACGAAGGTCCAAAAGCGAATAATCTCGCTGTTTATCATGGGTGTTGTGCTGGCAATCTGCGCAAGTATAGTACTGGGAATCAGCTTATGGAAGATTAGCTTAACAACGGGCTCGAACAAATCCTCCAATGGGTATCTTTATTTAAACCTCCTATCTTCTCTGTCGTCGTTGGTAATCGTCGTGATCAATATGGTCCTGGCCCAGGTGAGTCGGAGACTCACAATCTACGAGCAATATAGTACTTGGACGAATTTTTATATCGCTGCGGCGTCAAAGCAGGCATGGGCGATGTTTTTTAACACAGCGCTGGTTACTTTCATTATTTACACAGTGATAGGTAACTATTGGGGCATCGGAGGGATGATAAAGGTCATCACACAGGTTTTCATTATCAATGCGTTCTACGGCCCGATTTATAACTTGGTCAACCCATTTTACCAACTCAAGAAGTTTTTGAGGAATAGAGCCAAGAGCAAGGGAGACCGGTCTCTACTAACTCAAAAGCAAGCGAATTTGTTGTTTCAAGACATGGTTACTGATTTTTCATGGCTTTATGCTGCGGTAATGAAAAACATGTTTTCAGCGGCGTTTTACGCTCCTATCGTGCCTTCGGCTCTGTTCTGGGCGCTGATAGGCAATATTCTCATGTACTGGGTCGATAAGTATAACATTACACAACGCGGTTCAGTTGCTCGGTGTCTTGGCCCGAAGCTAGCCAGGGAAATGACGGAACTACTGGAATATTTCTTAGTTATATATGCCATCGGAAATCTCGTGTTCAATATCCGATTCGTTAGAGACTCTGGGATTCCCGAGCTACAGGACACAAGCGTCGGTCTACCGATCGCAGCTCTCGTGCTCGCGGTATTGCACGCGTTGGCCCCGATGGGATGGGTGAATAAAAAGCTCTTTGGAAAAGTTAATGGGAGAGCGACTACAGAAACATATGAGAGTCTTAGACTATACCTCGATGAGGATTATGACAGAGCGAATCCTGCTACGAAAGAGAAAGCTCTCGATGATTTTTCAAAGGAGATTCAGATAAATGGGGACCCACGAAAGTACTACAATAGATTCTTAAAGAGATATCATATTTCTAACTCCTCCAATTAAAAATTGCTAGGCTTAGACACCTTTTTTTAGTTTCCTACCAAGTTTCATTGGTACTGTAGTGATATGATTTTACAAGTAAGCTCCTTTAAAGGCTGCTAAATTAAGACAAAATACTACTGGCCTTGCCTCTGAATTCTTTATTGCTGCTTTCTAATCTCGCTGGCTCGTTTTCCATTAAGCTATCCTAGGGATATCCTTCAAGAAGGGGAGATATATGTTATGTTTCGGCGTTAATAGTGGGCTTTTTTTACTAAATTTTCCTGGTTTGTAAGATGATTGCCTTCGACGTGACTAGGAGTTACCGCACTACTGAACTATTTAAATTCACTTCTTTTTAATTTGAGTAATGTTCGATTAATTTTAACTCGACTTCTAAATTTGGCGAAATAAACCTTATTCTTGCAAAGCAAGTAAAATATTGCTTACCGAAAAATTTGTGAAAAAATATTTTTATGTAATTTTCGTGTAACTTTCTCACTGGACTCTTTCCAGCGAACCGCTTCCTTTCTCGCCTCAATAGGCGGTGACCCTTTTAGCCTCGGATAGCAAATTCTTTCAGGCTAATATGGTGTATTTTATAAGTATGGGTGTGCTTCTAACTCTACTCAGCCTCCTCAATGCACGTTGACTTTATCACAGTCATATGATTCGTAAATGATATGGGTTTAGTCATCTCGTGAGTTAATTTTTTTAGATGTTTAATTTATCATTACTAATCAAAAAATCCAGTAATAAATTAGAAGACTGATATTGTTCTCCCAAATTTAATTCGGGATAGCCTAGCTTTCGCGATCAAATTCCTTGAACTTCTACGAGTATTGGCAGATTCCAGAAAAAGCAGGAAATCGCTTTTAGAAAAGATCACATTTGAGAGAAAAAACGAAATTTAGTGCAATTTGGGAAGAAAAGAAATCGACAGGCATGTCCAGGATCATGCTTCTTTTCCTCAGAGGCGAGATTATCTTGTAATTATGCTTGAAGGGCAAGTACTGATGAATGAAACGGCCTTCGAACAATGGTAAATAAATTTGAATTGGCGCTACTGACAAAAACTTAGCCTTCTTTTTTCGAACGCATGCTAATAAAATATTTTCCAGCAAGCAAATTGCGGATTAAACCTACACGTCATCGATTTGCTGACTTGGAGTTATTTTGGATAATAGTTATTAATAGAAGCGCCAAATTCTTAGGTAGCAGGCAGTAATAATATTTTAAGCATTTAAAAATCTAAAAAGTACCTTGGACTTTCCCATTGATCGCAAATTACCAAGAAATGAAAACCAAGAGAATTAACCTTAAATTTAGCATCAATTACCAATGCAGCTTTGGACAGTATGTCTACATCACCGGCAGTGTCCCTGCTCTCGGACTTTGGAATCCTTCGAAGGCAGTGCGAATGACCTGGAGAGAGGTATCAGATCCCTTTCCACCTTCGGATCCTCATACATTGTTGCTGTTTCATAGGGTCATAACTGGAGTGCAGAAGTTTCCTTTGTTGCTGAAAATGATGAGCAAATCAATTACAAATACTTTATTGCCAAACCCAACGAGCTTCCAAGCAAAGTGGAATGGGAAAGCGGCTTGAACCGCGTAATCCAACTTCCCATGACCAATCCTGGTGCAACCTGCAACTTAATCCAAAGTAACAAAAAATTCTATTATATATCCTCATTTCTTATAACTCGGTGATTAGACGACGTTTGGGACCACCGCAACATCCAAATCAAGATCAAAAATTTCTTGCCACAGGACTATAAACGCAGCCGTCAAGTTTACCTCTGCGGAGACATCTTAACGATTCTAAAGGTGACATCTCCTCTGAAAATGAAGCTTGAAGAGGGACCTAACCCGCAGCACCCTGAAGAATCGTGCTTCTTTTGGACGGTGAGCTTTTGTCTGCATCATACAATGACAAACTTCGGATATAAATACATCCTCTACGACACCGAGATGAAAGCTTTCATCAAAAACCGCAAAGTCTCAAGGGTGTTCGCGAAGCCTAGCCACGAAGGTGGCCTACAAACGACTGAGAATCATTGCTCTTCAAAAAATTATGAGACGAGTCAATCTGAATTGCCTCCATTATCAGAGACCGTTTCACCGATCACCACTGAGATTTATATCAATGATTACACCAAAGTAGACGAAGTGAACTATTCCGACTTCATCTACAACAGAATCACACCCAAGCTGCTGTTAGGAGCATCGATAAACGATATTTCTGAAATCCAGATCCTGAAAGAGGACGGCGTCGACGTTGTTTTGAACCTGCAAACGCAATCGGATATCAACAAACATAATGCGTTTCATGACGAGGTTCTAGAGGGTTACAAGCAAGAGGGCATTGAGTATCTCCAGATACCTATTAATGAAAGAAATACTGAGGAGGTGATTTTGGGATGCTACAGGGTTAGCAAAATTCTCAACGATTTATTACTGAGATCAAAGGTAGTGTACATTCATTGTACATATGGCGCTGTCAGAAGCGTTCATACCTTGATCTCCTATCTTTGTTTGTTTCAAAAGTTCGATATAAACAAAGCCATTGAGTTTGTAACGAAGAGACGATCTCTTGCGATTCCTTCAATTGGTAACCTGATAAATATCAATATTCATCTGATTGCTTTCAATTAGACCTGACGAAACAGATTTTGTTGGCTGCTTCGCCGAGACGAGAGTAAAGGAGCAGATTAGAGAGGATGTCACAGTTCTCTCAATGTGCTTGGGTGTATTCTTTGAATATGTATTACAGAGTAGCATCATAAGTACGAACTTGATGCTACTGATATTTTAACTTTGGTCTCTGCATTCTGAGAGGCTCAGTACAATTGATAATTGAAAATTTATTCATTAGAGCATTATTTGCTGTCATTCATTATCCATGCTCTGTGCAGATTTTGTTTATAAGTAATTCACTTTCGCCGTTCGTCACCATCAAAATCTGATGATTTATATTTAAACAATACAGTAAAAACAAAAAAACTCCCATATTTTCATGTACTTTTATATCCATAAAGGAATGCATAAATAAGCTTTTTAAACTCCATAGGAATACGCTCTGTCTCTCCCAGCATAAGAAGTAGAAGTAGCTTTAGCAGGAGAAATCTGTCTGCCAGCGCGTTCGCTGTCTTGGTCGTCCGCTTTCTTTGAATCATTTACAAATCTCCTGACATCCTAAAGGGCTTAGCGAGACTGTGGATTGATAATGTCTTACTATCACAGTATAGTTTGTGTCGGTTTTCTTCTTTTTGCGTATGCGGACTCCATTATCACTTGACGTATGCGGATTAGATGATGAAAATGAGATAGGTGGAGCTTACTTATTTTTCGAGCGGATTTCAATAAGTAGTTTCTGATAAAACTTGTCATGTTCTCGTTTCAATACTGAGAGTATGATGATTGTTTGCAATTCGAGGAAGGGCTTACTTTTCTGGGTTCTCATTCCATCGATATGGAGCTTTTTGATGAGATATGTGACGTCCGCCTGCACAAAAGGAAAATGAGTCAATGGTGTTGGAAGTAGGAGCGTACATGAGCGCTGTAGAGATCATTGAGATCTCTTCCTCCTGATTTATACATTTCAGAGTCTGTGGATTTGGGTGTCTGCCTCGGAATAAATAACCTTATTTTATTGGCTTTAAAACTATAACATCTTTAAGTTAATCAATTATGAGACTTCAAGCTACTCAAAGTTCAATGTAGTATAATCTGAAAGAGCGTCAACACAGATAAACTTGGTGGGTTTTGACTCCGAAAGGGATTATTTATCGTTATATTTCATCAAAATTTTGAGATTTTCCGATTCTTCTCTCCATAATGATAGCGAAAATCTCTCTTTTACACATTACGAGAATGATAGTAGCTTAGATATTCTCTGTTTCTATAAATCAGCCCATAATGTCACAATTTTCTTGCTGTTTATTAAGTTTCTGCAGAAAGCAGAAGTATCTATGATTCATTGCTACCACAAGAACAAGAAGAACTGTGATTTTCCTTGTTTTGATTTTTCGAAGATACTTCTTTATCCTATATATGATATTGCCATCAGCTCTTGGCCCCAATAACCTGGCTCATTTTATTTTATTTATGTTCACAGCTCTCAAAGGGCCTTTCTGCTTTTTAATTTTTCAATATTTTGGATTAAGAGTTCTCACCATCAATGTTCTCTTCAGAGTCAACAGACTATGATAGCAAGTTGATCTCGCCTACAGAGAGCGGACGTTTCTCAAAGCTAGCAAAAGTTCTTCCGGATAGTATACTCGATCCGCAGCTTCAACCAGATCCAGCTGCCATTGAAGAAAATTGCTTGACTTTTACCAAAGGTATCCAACGTACACATTCTTTCCATAAAACTCTTCTATTTAGGAAGTCTCACCGCGACCGTCTTTACTCAAATCTCACTAATTCTCGGTGTCGGAGTCCTTGGTCTGCCACATACCTTCGTAGCAGCAGGATTTGTCTCTGGCATAATATTTGTAATCTTCGGCGGATTCGCAGGAATATGGTCCCTGCAAAACCTGATCCGCTGTTCGCATCAGACCAAGAAGACTAATTACAGCGAAATTGTTGCCTTTACCCTTGGAAAAGTAAATCATTTAATCGAAAATTTCCTCTCATCCCCCATGATATATAATTATTAGCGAGCAGCGAAGGTATTCGACTGGTTATACATTATCTATATCCTAGGAGTAATGACAAACCTACAAATCACAAGTAATCAAGCAATATTTGACCTTTCTTAGTAACATTGCAGGTTCGACTTTTGTGGAGGCCCTTGCCCCAGTCTTCGGCTTTCAAATCAATAGAAAGTACGAGATTATAGTCGCTGCAGTTATTATGTATCCACTCGCCTGCGCGAAGTCTCTTGCGCATCTACGGCATTTATCGCTGGCTATCTTAGCGATCGTGCTTTATGTGGTGATCGTAAGTCAATTCTCAGTATTCAAGAAACCAGCTTCACCGTTTCTTAGCTCGTCATCATGCAATTCTACCCATATATGAAACACGCGCAGAGCGACCCAACAGCCCATTTTACTCTCTACAATATGGATTTCTCTGCTTTATCCGCCTTTGCAGTTGCCATCCTCGCGTTTAACGGTGCTCCTTACGTCCTGAATGTCCAGGCAGAGCTTAAGAACTCAACAGTGAGAAGGATGACGAAGGTGATCAAGTTTCATCTTAGAATACGACTGAAAAATGCTCTAGGTTTGCAGAATTTCGATTGCGGTTGTTATGGTGCTATACCTATCGATTGCTGTATTCGGCTATCTCACAGCATTCGATGCCACTCCGGGGTTGATTACTGAACGTCTGCCCCTTCCTGGCTCCAATGATTACCCAATGATAGCCGCAAAAATTCTATTCGCTGTTCTTATAACGTTTGCGGTTGCTTTAAGAGCAAACCCAATCAGAAAGCAAATTTATCTAGCGTTTGATTGGAAAAATCAAGACGACACTTTTAAAAGATGTGCTATAACGTTCTTACTCTTGGCGATCACAGCGGGGTTAGCTATTGCGTTGCCTGATATCTACTCTGCGTTTTCTATACTCGGAGGAACTATTGGAACGGTTTTGTTGATAACTTTCCCAGGTAATTGCGGGAGGTGATTTTGTGGTTGATTAGTTTTTAGGCATCATCTATTACATGACGTTCCCTGAAGAAACAGATTTACAAAAATTCAAGACGATTGCAATCACGGGAGTCTGCACGGTGCTAGGACTGACAGGCGCGATCACGACGCTTATTAATGTGATTAGTAATAAGAAAACTTAAAGAGACTTGGCATATCAAATTTGTGTATAGTATGATTACTCAATTTGAAACAAGCATACTAATGAAATTACAGTGAGACCAAATGAGTTTCCATAGAATAAGAAGACTGAGAAAGCTTACCTAGAGCGATTATGTTTTCTATGATATAAACTGATACTATTAATCAAATTTAATTAAAGGTTTTATCTATTTACATCAATCCCTAGTTATAATTAGCTAAAGTTGGAGAGATAAGTACAGCAGGGGTATATTAAGAAGATTAAGTTGCTATAAACAAATTTATTTAAAGAAATCCTCATTAGTATTATTATTCACAGTTTAGTGCCCCTGCTCATTTCTCATTCGTTACAAATTTAATTGTCCAGTCGCTCATAACATCCAAATTAAGCCCCAAGAACTTCACCATCTTGAATTTTTTGAACTCCTGCACCTTATACTCTTCGTTCACAAATTTACCCTAAATGTCAAGTTAGAGTTGAACCAAAAATAAGGGCAGAATTTGATTACGCCTTTAGAAATTCTGAAATTTAAGATATCATTTGTAGTTCCACATAAAGTTATCCCAGATATAGACCTTTTCTTATTTTTGAGTGGGTAGTGCTCTTCTTCACCCTCTTTATTTGTAAGGGTCATATCCTTGAATTCGAAAAGCCTTCTGATATAGCGTTTCTATATGGAGAGATAGCAGTGTGTTAGAGAATATACTTTGACCTTCAAATTTACATTCTGATATTCGAATGTCTCGTTATCATCATCATAGAAGACTCCAAATGCAGTCATCTCTTTCCCCAACGTGATAAACAAATGCAATGGCCTGTCAATCAAATCTTCTGTTGATAAGAATTTCCTAGATTTAAGTGAAAACTGTCACGATAACTATCGCTGGATTGGAATTTACTCAGGGAGATCAACGAAAGGCATGATGCTGCCTGCTCGAATAAAGACTCCAATACGTTCCAGTCCTACTTTATAAGGTTTGCTGTTATCTTCAACATATCCAGTCTCCTGAGTGAACCATTCTTCTTTCCATAGCGCCTCATGGATTTGGACGTAGCGTTGATAGTAACTCAATACAGGGACAACTAACACAGAATCCCCTAGCAAAAACTGCTCTTCTTCTGTTAATGCTGACTGAGTAACTGGGAACTTCGCTTTCGTGTCCATCCAGATACCTCTCATCATCGGCATTCCTGTCCTCACATAATCTTCAAGCGTGGTATACCAATAGTACAGCCATTTGTATCGTTCCCTCACTGTATTTGCGATAATCTTGCGATACTTTGGATTCCACACATACGGCTCCTTGAATTTTATTCCCTCATCTCCATGGCACCGGAAATAAGGAGTAAACGCGCCATATTGATACCATCTCGTCATTGTCTCCGGCGAAGGATCCCCCTTAAATCCTCCAACATCTCCTCCAACAAAGGCTAGCCCGCACATGCCGCAATTTAACGCACTCGAAATTTGAGCCTTCAGATCGATAAACTTGCAAGGAGGATCACCTGTCCATATGATAGAATACTTTTGCGTACCCGCAAAGAATCCCCGACCAATTATATGAGGTCTATATTTTTGAGGATAATCTCTTTCAACCATCCCTTTGAAAGTCCCTTTGAGTGTCAAATGACCGTATATGTTGTGAACATATCTATTCTCAACATCTTTTTTTACTCCGTTTTTCAGAAAAGTATGCATTACAGTAGCTGGGGCGATTTTCCCACAACGAAGATCGAAAACCGCAGGCTCGGTCATGTCGTTCCAAGTATGTACATCTCTTGTTGAATATGGAAAATTCTCATATCTATAGAGCGAGGCCCAATAATCCACGGCTTCTGAGTTTAACATGTCTAAATACGTTGACATTCCTGGCCAACAGGGAGCAGAGTAAATAGAATCATCAGCCGCTTTCACAAGCAACCCACGCTTTTTGGCAGTGCTATAAATATCGTAGTACTCGTCTAATTTTACATGGGGGTCATGAATGCAAATGAGCTTTCTTTTGTTAGCTCGAAGCGCTCTAATCAAATACTCTGGGTCCGGGTAGGTGTCGCTATTCCAAGTGAAGTATTTGAATCCGTTTGAAAATTCGATATCCAAGTGAATGCTGTCGCAAGGGATGTTAAATGCTTTCATCCTATCATTTATGTCATGAATCATGTCTTGGTAATAATAATCCATTTTAGCTTGATGGAAGCCTAGTGCCCAAAGAGGTGGGAGATATCCAAACCCTGTTACCTGAGCGATCCTGTAGAAGAATTCAATTGGATTGTCAGAAGCAATAAGATAGAGCTCGATATCGCCTGCCTCATGCAACCAAAACACATCCGAAACGCCGCTTTTGTGCTTATTAACCTCAGCGTAAAGCTCAGAGGGATTCGCATTAAAGATTCCCGTGAGGCCCCGAGTTTCATAGTTATGGAGATTTATAACAATTGGGACTGCTCCATATAGCCCTACTGGACAGAAAGCAGGGTACCAAGGTGTATCTCGACTGTGAAGACGATAAATCTTTTTCTTACCTTTCTGACTTAGGTGGTCTTGTAAATAAGCGTAATCTGCTCTCTGAGCGAGTCCCCAAAGATGAGGAGTGGGAAACTGGAAGTCAAGAGCGACGTTCTCGCACGCTCTGAAGTTGCTACGGGAGTTGAACTTCAACACGCTCTTCCCTTCTTTGTTTATAAGCTCCATATTGAATGGACTGAAGTATATGACAAGCTTATAACCCGATTTATAGCTGGCTTGTTGCTGGTCTTTGTCATTCGAGAATTGGAGAGCCATCTGAGTTTCTGTTTGTTCTGCAATGTGGATATGTAATGGCGTGAGCTTCGGTCTTTCTTCGACGTCGTAGAAGTTAAAATCATACTTATTTTTCAGATTTTTGGTAGCGAAATGGATGATTCCGTCTTTGAAAAACTTTAGAGTGGTATCATAACTCTGAGTTTTATTTTGAAGCGTCATCGATAGCATAGTTCCCTCTATTTTGATGAGAGATGGAGAGGTGTGAAGGACATTCGGAGAGGAAAGACGTTCATTCAGCAACCTTTGAGCCCAAAGCTTGGAAATTGGTGAGTAATTTATTTAAAACAGGTCTAGTTACTGAAACATAATCTTCATATTTGTTTTCAAGCTCGCGAGGGGTTTTGCCTATGTTGCTTCTCAATACAGATGAGAATATCATAGAGGAAGCTCTGTTTTATTGTATAGACTACTTAGGTATTCAGAAGTAAGATGCACTACCTAATTTGCTTCTTAGCGAATTAACAATCTATTCGACTTGTCAGTATTTAAACAATTAATAAGAATAAAAAACGTTCTATGGAAGATAGTCGCTTCGAAATTTGCTGAAAGTTTGATTTCGAATAAATCTCAATCGGAAACCTACAAAGAATCGTATTAATGAGTTAAAACGGTTAAAGGAATTCGAACGACTGGAGCTGATATTATCGGCAATTTTTATCATTTAGAAAAAGATAGGTCGAGAATGAAAGAAGAGACAACATATAATTGAGAGTAGCTACTGATAATGAATACTCACGCAATCGTTTGTTTTATCATCGAGAGCTTTTTATCGCTAAAAAGGCTAAAGTTAGTCGAAAAATAAAAAAAAAATATCTGAATGCTTCTGCTGTGAAGCGACATCAATCAAAATTCAGCCTATAATGGCCGCAATAGACTCAATACTCAGCCTATATAAACAGATATTACATACAGAGTGAATCTTAAGGACACTTTCATGGGTTTTTAGGTTAATGAAGTCAGAATGATAAGATTTGAGGATTGTTCTTCGATAGCTAAATTCTCCAAAGTTGATAATATTTCTGGAAAATTCATATGTAGATCGCAAATTCTAAAAAACAATACTATCGGAAGAATTTCTAGAAAAGAGCTCTATTTGTCTCATAACTCTATAATCAAATCGATTAATCGGTATTGTTCGATCGCCTGAAACCAAATGTTTGATATTTACACAGAGAAGGCATTATCTGGGGAGATGCAATACATATTCACATTAACTATTAACAAAACTTAAATTAGAAAAATGCTTTAGATTCTTTTCCTTGCCGCTTAGTAGTAAATTTAAGAGTCCAGTCACTCATTACATCCAAATTAAGCCCCAAGAACTTCACCATCTTGAATTTTTTGAACTCCTGTACCTCATAATCTTCGTTCACAAATTTACCCTAAATGTCAGGTTAGATATAAATCAATGAATAGAAAAACTACTTACCTCTTTAGAAAGTCTGAAGTTCAAGATATCTTTTGTAGTTCCACATAAAGTTATCCCAGAGATATACCGTGTCTTGTTTCGGAGTGGGGAATGCTCTTCTTCACCTTCTTTATTTGTAAGAGTCATATTCTTGAATTCGAAAAGCCTTCTGATGTAGCGTTTCTATACGGATAGATACCTGTTAGAGAATATCCTTCACTTTCAAATTTACATTCTGATATTCAAATGTCTCATTGTCATCATCATAGAAAACTCCAAACGCAGTCATTTCCCTTCCTAAAGTTATAAACAAATGCAAGGGCCTCTCAATCAAATCTTCTGTTGATAAGAATTGCCTATATTTATATTAGGTGAAGATGGTTAAACGAAAATCAGAAGTGTAGATTTACTCTGGGAGATCAACGAAGGGCACAATACTAGCCGCTCTGATGAACACTCCGATGCGTTCCAATCCTACTTTATAAGGTTTGGTGTTATCTTCTACATATCCAGTCTCCTGAGAGAACCATTCTTCTCTCGATAGTCCTTCATGAATTTGAACGTAGCGTTGATAATAACTCAATACAGGGATAACTAACACAGAATCCCCTAACAAAAATTGCTCTTCTTCAGTTAGAGAGGAAGGAGTCACTGGAAATTTCGATTTCGTGTCCATCCAGACACCCCTCATAATCGGCATTCCTGTCCTGACGTAATCTTCAATAGTGGTATACCAATAATACAGCCATTTATATCGTTCTCTCACAGTGTTTGCGATAATTTTGCGATACTTAGGATCATGAATATAAGGTTCCTTGAACTTTCTCCCCACGTTTCCATGACAACGGAAATAGGGAGTAAAGGCTCCATACTGATACCACCTCGTTAGAGTTTCGATTGTGGTATCTGTGGCATATCCGCCGACATCCGATCCCACCATTGAGAGTCCACACATCCCACAATTCAGCGCATTTGCTATCTGCGCTTTCAAATCGATGAACTTACAAGCAGGATCGCCAGTCCAAATGATAGAATACTTCTGAGTCCCTGCAAAGAACGTCCTACCGAGTACAAAAGGCCGATATTTTTGAGGATAGTCTCTTTCAACCATCCCTTTGAACGTCCCTTTTAGAGTCAAATGACCGTACATGTTATGGATGTATCTATGCTCGACATCTTTCTTCTCCCCGTTCTTCATAAAATAATGCAGCACAGAAGGCGGGACAAGCACTCCTACATCTAAAGCGAAGCATGAAGGTTCGGTCATGTCGTTCCAAGCATGAACATCTCGTGTTGAGTATTTGAAATTATCGTAGCGATAGAGTGAAGCCCAATAATCCGCTCCTTCTGGGTTTACCATGTCTATCCATGTGGTTACTCCTGGCCAGCATTTATCAGTAAAGAGAGATCCATCAGCAGCTCTCACAAGCAGTCCACGTTTTTTTGCATTACTATAAACATGATAGCACTCATCCAGCTTTACATGAGGATCGTGTATGCAAACGAGCTTTCTTTTGTTGGCTCTAACCTTTCTGATTAGGCCCTCTGGGTCTTGGAAGGTGTCATTATTCCACTCGAAGTATTTGAATCCATTTGTGTATTCAATGTCTAATGCGATACTATCACATGGAACATTAAAACTTTTCAATCGCTCGTTCACTTCGAGAACCTGGTCCTGGTGGTAATAATCCATCTTAGTTTGATGGAAGCCCAACGTCCAAAGAGGTGGGAGGTATCCAAACGCTGTCACCTGCGCGAGCCTGTAGAAAAATTCAGTCGGGTGGTCCGAAGCAATGAAGTAGAGCTCGATGTCCCCGACTTCCTGAACCCAGAAAACATCAGAGTGACCGCTCTTTTGTTTATTGACTTCTACGAAAAGGGCGGAGGGATTCGCATTAAAAATCCCTGTAAGGCCACGTGTTTCGTAGTTATGGAGATTAACAATGATTGGAGCTGAGCCATAGAGTCCAATAGGACTGTAAGCTGGATGACCGCATGGATCTCGACAGTGGAGGCGATAAATCTTCTTTTTACCTTTTTGGCTGAGATGATCTTGTAAATAAGCGTAATCCGTCCTCTGTCCGAGCCCCCATAGGTGATGAGTAGGAAACTGGAAATCAAGACCCACATTATCACAAGCACGTAAATTGCTATGAGAATTGAATTTTAACACACTCTTTCCTTCATTGTTAATAAGCTCCATATCGAATGGGAAGAAGCGAATGATGAGTTTATAGGCTGATTTATAACTAGCTTGCTGCAGGTCTTTGTCATTCGAGAATTGAAGAGCCATTTGAGTTTTATTCTCTTCGGCAATATGGAAGAATAGCGGCGTCAGTTGGGGTCTCTCTTCGATATCATAGAAGTTGAAATCGTACTTATTCTTCAGGTTCTTGGTAGCAAAATGGATAATTCCGTCCTGAAAGTATTTGAGACTGGCGTTATAGGTCTGAGTCTCATTTTGAAGTGTCATCGATAGAGTGGTGCCGTCAATCTTAATTAAGGATGAAGAAGTGCGAAGCATGTTTGGGAAAGATAGACGTTGGGTTAGCAGTCTTTGAGCCCAAAGCTAATCAAAACGGTTAAATGATGTGTGTAACAATAAATTTATTACTGAGACAGAATCGTCATATTCACTCTCAAGCTTTTGAGGAGACTTTTGGGAGCTAGTGCGTAATACTGTTGAGAATATCATTGAAAAGATCGTATAATTTTGCAGATTGCATACATATATCCAGCAGATAGATGGGAGTTATGAGCTGCCTTGCTTATATTTAACGAAGTAAAATTGTTTCACCATCTGGTCAGTAGACAAAACGACAAAGTTAAGTAAATTGAATGTTCTATTCAGGAAGTGAATTTGCGTTGAAAATTGCTTAAACATAAATGTTCCATGGTTTTCCAAGGGCTAATGTAATAATAATAATGTCCAAAACTAGTAAGACGTACTTAACAGACGAAATGGCATTTAATTAGGCATGGAAATTGATGATAAACTGAAAATCTCTCTGTACTTAGTATATTTCTTTTTGTTTCCATTCCTCTTCTGTTTCTGACAATTTGAAGAATGTTCCTAAGTGAGAGAAAATCGAAAATTTGTCAGAAAAATAAGACCAACAGTATACAAATATATATTGTATAAAATTAATTCATCCGAAAATAATTTTTCAGCGCTTAAAATAATTGTTCTCTTGGACAGTAATAAATTTGTCAGAGATGCGAATGAGCTAAGAATTTCCAACCTACTGTCTAGGTTGAATCGTTGCTTTTTTCTCTTGAAATACGTCAACCTTGGAGAGATTTTGGTTCTGTTAATAATTTGAAAAGGTTGTTCAGGGCTAAAACTTTTTGTTCACATTTTGTAATTTCCATAATTATAATTATTCAAGAATTAGGGGATATTTTTCCAAAGAAATAAAGTTCTAATGCACAAATTCTGAATAATTTTAGGAGTCTCATTCAACAGGTTTATAAATAGACGATTGGCGTACGTTCGTCCCAATAGAGTAATTTATCGACAAAAGCGCGTTATCATTGAATTAGATAGTATGAAGATAGTTAGTTATATTTAGCACTTGGAGGCCCAGACTATTTCTCCTTAGTTACAAATTTAACTGTCCAAGTACTCATCACATCCAACTTCAGACCCAAAAACGACACCATTTTAGATTTTTTGAACGATTGTACCTCATAATCATCATTCACGAATTTCCCCTATACAGCCAAATTAGAGTTAAGCTGACTATCAATTTTCACAATCTATTACCTCGGTTGAGATTCTAACCTTCAAGATATCTTTTGTAGTTCCACATAACGTTATTCCCGAGATATGCCTCTTTTTATTTGGGATCGGGAAATGCTCTTCGTCACCCTCTTTATTTGTAAGTGTCATATTTTTGAATTCGAGAAGCCTTCTGATATAGTACTTCTAAATGATGGAGTTAGAGTTAATAACTATCCCATAAGTATTATTCTCTTTACATTTTGATATTCGAATGTCTCATTGTCGTCATCGTAGAATACGCCAAAGGCAGTCATTTCCTTGCCTAACGTGATAAACAAATGCAAGGGCCTCTCAATCAAATCTTCAGAAGATAAGAATTGCCTATTTTTTATGAAAATTGCTAAAATAACCTGAAAAAACATCAAGATTTACTCAGGAAGATCAACGAATGGCATGATGCTGCCAGCTCGAATAAATACTCCAATACGTTCCAACCCTACCTTATAAGGCTGGCTGTTATCTTTGACATATCCACTCTCCTGGGTGAACCATTCTTCCTCCCTCAGAGCTTCGTGAATTTGGACATAGCGCTGGTATTCTCTCAAGATAGGGATTACGAGCACTGAATCTCCCAACAAGAACTGCTCTTCTTCAACCAAAGAGGATGGAGTAACCGGGAGCTTTCCCTTCGTGTCCAACCAGATGCCTCTCATCATCGGCATTCCTGTCCTGACATAGTCTTCGCAAGTGGCATACCAATAATACAGCCATTTATATCGTTCTCTGAGGGCACTTGCGATAATTTTGCGATACTTTGGAGCAAATACATAAGGCTCCTTGAAATTGTGTGCCTGCCACCCATGGCTTCGGAAGAAAGGAGTAAAGGCCACATATTGATACCACCTGCACATCGTCTCAGGAGGCGCATCTCCAAAAAACCCTCCGACGTCTGCTCCTACAAAGGCCAGACTACACATTCCGCAATTAAGCGCGTTCGAAATCTGGAATTTCAAATCGATGAACTTACTCGCAGAATCACCAGTCCAAATCAGGGAATACTTCTGGGAGCCAGCGAAGTATGACCTCCCTATCACAAATGGCCGATACTTTTGAGGATAATCTCTCTGAACCAAGCCCTTAAACGTTCCTTTAAGAGTTAAATGACCATACATATTATGGATATATCGATGTTCGACTTCCTTTTTCTCTCCGTTCTTCACAAAATAAAGCAGCGCTGTGGCTGGGAGAGTTTTTCCAGTATGGTACGAGAAACAAGCGGGTTCACTCATGTCGTTCCATGCGTGGACGTCTCTTGTGGAGTATTTGAAGTTCTCATAGCTGTAGAGCGAAGCCCAATAATCAAGTCCCTCTTGGTTCACAAGGTCTAGCCACGTAGTGTTACCAGGCCAACAAATACTATCGTAAATGGCGCCGTTCGCAGACCGAATAAGCAATCCTTGTTTTTTGGCGTTGCTATAAACAGAGTAGTATTCATCCATTTTGACATGAGGGTCTTGGATGCAAACTACTCTTCTTTTGTTTGCTCTGATCTTTTTAATCAGTTCTGCTGGGTCTTGGAAGGTGTTCGTATTCCACTCGAAGTATTTGAATCCGTTTGTGTACTCGATATCCAAGTGAATGCAGTCGCAAGGGATGTTGTATGCTTTCAATCTATCATTCACCTCGAGAACTTGATCTTGATAATAATAATCCATCTTACACTGATGAAAACCTAACCCCCAGAGCGGCGGAAGGTAGGAAAACCCTGTCACTTGTGCGAGTCTGTAGAAGAATTCAGTTGGTTTGTCTGAAGCAATGAGATATAACTCGATATCTCCGACCTCCTGAAACCAAAAAACATCTGAGACTCCGCTCTTTTGTTTATTGACCTCTACGAAAAGCTCTGAAGGATTCGCATTATAAATTCCCGTGAGGCCACGAGATTCATAGTCATGAAGATTCACGATGATAGGAGCTGCTCCGTAGACTCCAACGGGGCTGTAAGGTGGCGGAGCGAATGTATCTCGGCAGTGCAAACGGTAAATCCTCTTCGGAGGTTTCTGGTTCGACTGATCCTGCAGCAAAGCATAGTCTGCTCTCTGAGGGAGGCCCCAAAGATAATGAGTAGGAAATTGGAAATCAAGACCAACGGTTTCGCAAGCTCGGAGGTTGCTGCGGGAGTTGAACTTCAGCACGCTCTTCCCTTCTTTGTTTATAAGCTCCATATTGAATGGATTGAAGGATATGATAAGCTTATAACTCGATTTATAGCTAGCCTGTTGCTGGTCTTTGTCATTCGAGAATTGGAGAGCCATCTGAATTTCTGTTTGTTCTGCAATGTGGATATGTAACGGCGTGAGCTTCGGTCTTTCTTCGACGTCGTAGGAGTTAAAATCATACTTATTTTGCAGATTCTTGGTCGCGAAGTGGATGATTCCGTCTTTGAAATACTTTAGAGTGGTATCATAACTCTGAGTTTTATTTTGAAGGGTCATTGATAACGTCGTTCCTTCTATCTTAATCATAGTTGAAGAGGTCTGCAGGGCATTTGGACAAGAAAGTCGCTCTTTTAGTGGTTTCCGAGCCCAGAGCTAGAAAACATTTAGTAACGGTGCTTGTAATCATAAGTGATTACTGAAACGTATTCATCGTACTCACCAAAAGTTTTTTTTTGGTTGCGTTCCTTTATATCTCCCTTGGTTGCTGAAAATTTCATTTAAGAGTCCTAATCTTTGATGAAAAACTTCTAAAGATGGTTTGTACAACCTAATTCTCTTTTTCGAATAAAAATTTGCCCTTACCATCCGATTAGTTCGAAATAAGGAAAAAAGATTAATCAGTGAAATACTCGAAATTCGTGCTTAATTGCTTGAAGTAATTTATCAGAAGGATTCGAAAATTATGAAATACCCTCCTGGCATAAGGTTGATGTCAAAATCCAAGAAATGGAGAGACGAAATCGGAATGGCAGACTCTTATTGGGAAAACGAATACTCCCTCTCTTAGGGCTCTTTTATAGATATCTGATATGCTTTTCCTGGTTAGAAATTGGGAAGTCTTGCCCTTAATAGAGAGAAAGAAGTTAGAAGCCTCTGTGGTGATTAATGCAAATAAAGATAGCAGCCTTGAAAAACTTATCTCTCTTCATCCGGCTTAAGTGAGACCGAGCTCATGAGATACTCAATCAGTCATCTGCATCACAACAATGAAGCAAGACTAAAGGGAAATGATGATTCATGAGGTATCTTTGCCGTCGGTGAGGGTGTTGTTCTTTGAGGCAGTAAATTTTTTGGAAATGTTAAATACCTCTTTGGAATTTTAAAGTTACTGATTGTGAATAAATGACTTATTTGGATTCTATTGAAATACCTTTGGAATTGTATAATTGATATCATGCATTTTGCAACCGATCCCGCCAAAATTGGGGGTTTTTTTGCTCTTTATTAATTTAATTCTAAATTATAGTTATATTAGTGCTATTCATTCAACCGTAGTTGGGAGATCTCTAATGGAAGGGAATAATATGTAAACGAGGCCTAACTATTTTTTTTCTCGCAAATTTGTTGAATTTTTGTTGAGAACGATAATGAGCTGAGGGTTATCATTGACACTAATCTTGGTTAGTTTCTTTAATGTAATAAATTCCAATATATTTCATAACGCATGATAGTTAAATTGCAAATCATCGTGGCTTGCAAAACAAAATTTTATCACTGATAACTTCTTGCACAATATGACCAGAGACCTTAGGAACCTCTATGAAGAGCCCTTTAGCTTGGTTTTTGTTGAATAAAACGGGCTATCCGCGTAGAGAAACTATAATCTTGTAAAATAAACAATAAATCTCAGGCGACTCGCAGAGCCTGCTTATCTCTGGAGAGAGAATACTAAATCGGTGAATGCCTTCGCTTGTCTACCCTAGCCCTTGTACAATTCATTCGCAAATCTCTTCAAGCCGAATTTCCCTCTCCATATCTAAATAATTTAAAGCCTGATAGTTCAGTCTAATGCATTTTCACCTATAAAATGCCAAAAAGGCTCATTTTAACTCAGACTTTGTACGTTTTCAATGAAAAACATGCAAGAGAGGTGGATGCATACTCCTGTCGGAGATTCTCTTCCACCAATAAAAACTGAATAAACCTACCTCATAAATTGTTCAATCAAGTTAAAATAAATTAAACAAGGTTTTAGGCTTTAATAAAAGCGAATAAACCACTTAGCGAAATGCTCCGGTCACTCATCACCACAGCAACAACCCAAAACCGACTCTTTGAAAATCCAAAATACCTGCTTGCTTTTCAATGCTTTATTTTTGGTTTTATGCTCATCAGCCTAATTGAGTTAGCTGTAACTGCTAGCGTACAAAACCAATGGGCAACAGAAATGACATTCCCGTCTCGTTTCTCTGCAATAATTGGCATGCTCGGCCTCCTCGTGTTCCTCACATCTCTGCAAATACTAGTTTTCAAGAAGACATCGCCGATTAAGCAGCATACCGCATATATTTTTCTTGCAATTTGCGCATTTCTCTTCTATTACCAAGAAATTGTCATTTTAAGCAGCAATCAATCAAGGACAGGCTCCGTGGAGATGTTCTATGAGATAATTCTATACAAGCCACTGCTTATTTCTTTCTGTCCGGTCCCGCTTCTCCAATTCATTCTCGTAATCGGAGATACCATCCTGATAACGACTCAATGGGAATGCATTCAAAATACCAAAGCGATCTCGGTGTGCATTTTAAATGTACTAATTCCGTTCGTAATCGCTTGGCTCCCTGGAAAAATCCAAAAAAACCATCCGAGATTCAACTCAGAGTCGTCAAGCCCCTCGATGGATGAAGCTGTTGATTGGATCGACGAGCTTCTGAATGGCTTGCCTGATGGGGTCATTGTTTTCAAAGACGATGGTGCGGTTAAATACTACAATGACTCGATTATCTCACTTCTTGAGAGCAAAGAAGAAAATTTCCTCGCAGAACTCATCAAACTGCCCAATAAAGACTTAATTTCTGAAATGCTGGCTGAAGACCATTTACCCGAACTTACCCCGAACCACCACTCTGCTCCTTTAAAGAAAAAACTCTCAATCTTCAAAGACGATACTCCCACTAAAAATGATTCCTCATTAATTCTATCTCCAGACTTAAAGAGTAGCAAATCTAAACCCTTTGCTAAACACTTGGAAGTCCCGAATTCCAATCTGGGCCTCACTAACTTGAGCTTAGCTCACATATCCTCAGATACTCCAAAATCAGTTCATAAAAGCTTTAGAAAACTTAACACGCTGCAAGGTTCTGAGGCGTCTCCCAAGATGCATAAAATGACGCGACGAGGTTCTGATGAAAGAAAGGCTGGCTGGAACAAGCATCTTCAGGACAACCCAAAGGAGTTTCTCAAACGCAAGCAGTTAACTATGGGAGAGAATTTAGGGAGTCCAGACTTCCCTCTTACTGGTAGGTCAGCGAGGCTACAGCAGAATATCTCTGTTTTAGTAGAGAACTCCATGCAAAACCTTAGCGGCATTGAAGAAGAGCTTTTTGACCATGAAAGGATCGCACAGGATCAGGCAGTGAAGCTCGTTCCCAAAAACGAAGCAGCAAAGCGTCAGATTTTGAATGGGGAGAAAAGATCGAAGCACTCGACAGTAGGAGACGCTATCCTCTCGATACTGCGTCAATTAAACCAGAAAGAGACCCAAAGAGTGTCAGGTACTCCCGAAGAGCTCCCTCATTTAATGCCAAGTCACTCGTATACTCACGGCCAAAAGATAACGATATCGAAGCAAACCCTGAGGAAAAAGCGAAATTCCACGATAGGCCAGTTTGTGAACCTCCAGAGCGACAAGGACGACCAGTCTGAAGACACATTCACTGGCGAGATGTGCATGGATAGTTTATTAAAGATTGGATCCGATCAAATAAGGTATTTGGCGCTTACGTTTACATCGGTTAAGGTGAAAGATCAGACTTATCTACTGGTTTCGATAAAGGACACGACTAATCAAGATATCGCCTCGAGACTCCGAGAGCTTGATAAAAAGAAGAACCAAATGCTGGCAATGGTGTCTCATGAGTACCGATCACCTCTAAACGGCATCGTGGGAATGCTGGAGATCCTTTCGGAGAAAGTCAAGACAGAATTAGACCAGAAATATATAAAACCAGCGCTTGGCAGCGCGAAAAGGCTACTGGGACTAGTTAATGATATATTAGACTTCCATCAGTTAGAAAACCAGAAATTGAAGTTTAACTACGAGCCTTGCGTGCTGAAAGACGTTGTCAAATCTGCTATGAGCATCGTTGAGCTTGCGATAAAAAATAGAGGCCTCGAATTTACACTGACCATTGACCAAGGCATTCCTAAGACAATTGTGACCGACACGAACCGTTTGCAGCAGATAATCCTTAATTTGCTGTCAAACGCATTGAAATTCACAATGACAGGTGGGATTTATGTATACGTTAAACCAGTTGAGGGAGGCAGAGTGAAGTTCGAGATAGCGGATACAGGGATCGGTATCAAAGAGGAAAACATCTCAAACCTATTCAAGGAGTTCGGGAAAATAGATCTAGGCACTAAAACCTCAATGAATAAGCAAGGAGTAGGCTTAGGACTCCAAATCAGTGATGCGTTGGCAAAGAAATTGAGTTTGAACCCAGAGGGCGGTGGACTTCGAGTCAAATCAGAATATGGGTTAGGAACAACGTTTTCATTTATAATAGACGATTTTTCTAAGGTGCAGGAAGAAAACTTCTTCTATGCGGATGAAGAGCTCGCTGAATGGGTACATACAGCTCGAAAGGCTGGGAGAGCGCAGGAAGTAAAGGTGTTTGAGAGTACGAGTAACAATTTAATCACTGAGGGGTTACCATTGAAAAACTTGGGCGAGGAGAGTGTGAAAATCGAGATTAATAGCCCAATACAGATCAGAAAGCAATCCAAACAAGTTAGAATAAGCCTCAATTTGTGTTCAGATTGCGCTCAATTTCTGATAGTTGATGATGATGAGTTTAATCAGTTGATGCTAAAGAATCTGCTCGAAACGATGGGGATAACGAAAGTCGATACAGCGAGGAACGGGAACGAAGCGATCAATAAAGTCAATGAAAAAGCGAAATCGAACTGCCATAATAAATACAAGCTTATATTCATGGATTGCGAGATGCCAATCATGAATGGGTATGATACTGCAAAGAAATTAAATGAGATGATTGAGATGGAGATAATTCCAGCGCAGCATATAATAGGCATTACAGGGCATGTGGGAAAAGATTACCTTGAGAAGTGTCTGCAGAGTGGAATGAATGAAGTGATGACGAAGCCATTGAATAAAAAGGATTTTACGAACCGAGTGAAACAGTTGCTTGCTGGGAAGTGAGGAAGGGAGACAAGAATGTGTATACACCTTAAAAAAATTTGATTCTATTTCTTTTCACTATTTTTGAGAATTTTATGCTTATTGTAATATATTTTCTTCTTGAAAAATAGTCTGTTATGACTTTTTGATGATGATTCTATAAAGAAAGTTGGATACTCTATATTATAAAAGCATAGTGATAATCAAAGAAAACATGTATACTTAATTAAACTCATAATTTAGGTATTTTTGAAGCGGCTGCAATAATTAGTAGAGTGGTAAAACAATTTCAGGTATAGTTAGTATTGATTCTTGTACTTACATCGCTCTGAAGGACGTTTCGAGAGCTTTCCACTGTCTCAGCTTTCATCTGCTTACTTATTCTTCTAATAAAGGGTAACTACCTTCAGAAAACAATCAATTTCAAGTCATTTCAGATTTAGAATCATGTTTATCTTAATCAAATCTGTTAATCAGCAAATACGCTGAACTTCTGTGGAAGCCAACCCGAACCGATGGGAGATAGAATATCTCCTCAATTTTGTGATTAGAACAAAATATGAAATTTTTTGCAAGTTTCGTGAGTTATCAATTCTTCAAACAGGGAAGAAACCATGTATTATATAGATATATATCCATACTGTTGCTATTTCTTGAGGGTGATTCAAAAACAATCCTCGAACTAGAGTTTTTCAACTAGAAGTGAAATTTTAACAAAGTAAATCCAACCTCCGCAAGGCTTGATAATGATGGTTTCCCGAAGGTCGCGTTGTCTGTTTCAATGCTATATTTAGAGAAGCAGAAAAATTTTCATTCCTGTAAGTCGCCCTAAAAATTTCTAACTCAGTTTAAATTTTGAAACCTGAATCAAATTGAATTCGCCGACAGGATTTTATAATTCTCAATTAAATTTGATAGAAACCTTAGCAGCATGGAACCTGCTCAACCAACAGTCACTCATATACGGTGCTCAGTCCATGAGCGAGATATTATCCGAAGAGTCGAGTTCAACAAAGAATCTGATCTATCACTACTTTGTGGAGAATGTCTATATCGAAACCAAAAGTCTGATAGCTGTATGTTGGAAATTTTTCTAGAAAAAATTGCTCAAAGCTACTCCCTGATTCCCAAGTTACAACAACTGCCGGATTCTACTATCCAAATTCTCAACACAG
>ENA-UOTX01000683-UOTX01000683.1-compost-metagenome-genome-assembly--contig:-NODE-683-length-33344-cov-8.243004_pt1 | contig 33344 bp, 24 predicted proteins | sample MGYA00238143_ERZ746982 | MGnify/ENA primary metagenome ERZ746982 (study PRJEB28758, sample SAMN06268862) | compost metagenome | isolation source: single cell | place: USA: California, Emeryville, Joint... | reverse complement strand
AACGAATAAAATAACGCCCTTTCTTATATTCTCTGTCAGAATCAGGCCATCAAAGGCTTTTTTATAGACTGCTCATTATCAACTTGCATCATACTGATGTCACTCTCACTTCCTGCGGATTTTGATTTTTTTGAGCCCCATGGTATGCAAAAACAGCATGTTTTTGATTCAGTTGTTGCCTTCCGAACTTCGGGTTCAGCTGGCTCCTCTTTAATCACTTCCTCAGGACTGTTTTCTTCTCGATCTTTCTCCTCATATTTTTTTGTATCCGCTCGAAGGATTAATGGATTAGCCATTGTTCCGAGACTTCCTTCCGTCGATTTCAGAGTTCTGAGTGACCCGAAAGTTCCACTTTTCTGTTTCGATCCCGACAATTCTAATTTGATAATTGCTTTGGGATTTTTCTCCACAAGAGTAAAACTGTTTGTTGTTGTTAGATGCAGCAACTGAGGCCCAGCCAATGCTATGAGCAGAAAAAAAATAAAAAATAATTTCCTAAAACGAAAAACTTTGTCAGCTTACCTGGAAAATCTACTTTCGGGAGGCCTGATTTCTTCGCGAAATACAGAGCAAACATGGTTGTATCCATCTCTAGTCTAATTCCTTGCCCCATCAACAATTCATTGAAAGAAGGGAGAATTTCCTCAATTGCATCTTGAACAGTCCAGTCATGAGACAGCTCAGCCACGATTTTGTAAATTTTATCATTCTCTCTTTTGTTAACCCAGTAAAAGGCATAGTTTGATGTGATAACAACCTGTATTCATATTAATAATCAGAAAAGTTTGTAATATCACTGGCTTTTCTTCCATTTTCGATTGAGTGATGCTTGTACTGTTTGAAGGAAGAGCAGTGGACGGATCTCCAGCTAGCAAATTTCTACTGAGCGTTGCCTCTGAGAGAGAGAGGAACAAAAAACATTATTATTCAATTGCACATTATTCGTCATAATTACGTCTCCTGGGCTGTCCATTCTGGTTGGAGAGGGAATCTCCTTTGTTAGTGTCGGATGGATTGTCTAGGTTCTTGAGAAACTTTTCATCACCTGCAGGATCATGCATATTCTTGACGCGAATTGTCTCGCGTGGGGATTTATCTCGTAAAGAGAATACTTAATATTTTTTGTTGTTTAAAAACAAAACATACTCCTGAAGATGTAAAATTATTGCTCAAGGGTCATTTTTTTAACTCATGTGGTTTTCTGCAAGAAAATAATGATTTTTTAGTCTCTTTTCGAGGTAAAATCGAGTGTTGGATATGGAGAATCTAGTGCATTCAGCAAATCTTCGGAGATACATGCGTTCTTTGCTCTTGTTAAGCTAAGAGAGGTTTAAATTCCGATATGGATTCATACAGAGTGTATGTGGATAGTGCGATTATAAGAGAAAACTCATGAATGAGGAACATTGAAGAAAATTTTGGGTTACATGGATTTTGAAATGGTTTAAGCATTGTCGAGGTCATTAGATACTGAAAAACATCTATCTATTTCATGATTCTCAGATGCTTCGCTGAGTACCGAAGAAGTGAGCAGCTGCGAGCAAGCCTGTTCAAAGTTGATCATACTAACTCAAAAACGAAGCTTGCCGCAAATATTCAGCTTATCTGAGATGACTCGGGATGAGATTTGCATACATCATTTAATTCTTATCGTATTCGGAATAAGGCTACGTGTGAACTTGATGATTAACCCTGCGAGTGGATAGACTTTGATTTTGTTTGCAAAATCTACACTGTTGAGTGTTAAACATTCCTCATGTGTTCTTTATCTTGTTACACAGTAAACATTGGTAATTTCATGGATTCATAGGAGGATATCTCAAGAAAGGCGATGTTAGTGGTTGTGCTCAGAGGTTTCCTACAAAATTCCTCATTTTCCACTGCTGCCAGCATTAGGGCTCTTTTTCTTAGAGCTTCAAGGCTAATTATACATCATGCAGAATTAAGATATGACGATTCTATTTAAGATATGTTTTTATCCTTTAATTCCAAAAAAAAAAAAGTTTAGCGGACAAGAGAAAATCGTAATTCCGATGAAAATGCTAAAGAGAATCTGTTGCTGTTGCTGTTGCTGTTGCTGTTGCTGTTGCTGTTGCTGTTGCTATTGCTATTGCTGTTGCTGTTGCTATTGCTGAGTTTAAATAGTAATCAAATGAGCAATAAATTATACTGAGTAAATGACAATTATTAAAGTGATTAAATGACACATTTCAGTAGTAAGTTGTTAAATTATACACTTTATTTCCACAAAAAATCTTTTAGATAAGTGACTATTATCAGAGTTTTCATTTCGTTATTAGAGAAGTGTTAATATTGCCTTGCTCTTCGTTTTTCCCACAGTTCACTGTCACGAGATAATTCGGATTTATTGAAGAGATATTAGCTCGCTGTATTCTCGTTTCTTCTTCACAATCAATAGAATCTTCTTGAAGGAGAGTCTTTGAGAGGATGGAACTTGGAAGATTAAGCTTGCCCGAGCTGTGTTTATGACCGATCTGGCCAAAAAATCCCAAAATGGGATTGATGATATCTTTCTTCATATTAAACTGATTATGAGACATATCCTTCCTTATACTCAACCCTGAAAGTGCTTTACACTTGTTGAACAACTCAATTGTATGAGAAGAAGGAACAAGTGTGTCTCTGCTCCCATGAATGAAAAAGCAAGGGCTCTTCACTTTTTGTATCTCATCGATATTTCGGAATCTGTCTGCCACCAAAAACTGTGCGAAAGAACCTATTTTGGATCTCACCAAGTCTCGGATTGAAGTGTAGGCCGAGAGTAGTACAAGCATTCCAGGGTTTCGATGGGCGGCAAGATAAGTCGCTGGGCCAGAACCGATCGAGCGACCAAACAGAAAAATTTTTTGAGAGTTTATCTTCATGTGGAAAACTAAAAAATCAAATATTGACACAGCATCTTCCAAAATCGTTTTTGCGTTTGGAATGCCTTGGTAGACTCCATAACCTGGGTATTCGACAGCAAGAACATTAAGCTGAAAGAGTGAGAGAGTTAGAAAATAAACTAAATAAAGATAATAAATGCCTTCAAGCCTTCGGATAGTTCACGAGTGAAGTTTGTCCCCATGCCCAGATCTTCTGCGTTTCCATGAAAATAAATGAGAATTATATCCGAACCTTCTTTCGGCTGATTATAATTGCAAGGAATGGCCTCTTGATAAGTTTTTTTGGATGCTGACCGAATTGTTTAAATGACCTTAGATCGAATGGGTTGTTTACCTTTTCCAAGCAACACTTCTGAGAAAGGTTGGTTGATGGTGTTGAAAGCAGTTAACTGCTGAGACTGAGGAGAGGAAATTTGCTCTTCAGGTTGATCAATAGACTGTTTCTTTGAGATTTGGATTACTCGAGGGATCCAAACGAGCGTAGAATATGTATTCACGTTGTAGGTCGGTTTCGGAGCGGGAAAGATGAATTCGTTCAGCTCCATTTCTAAAAAAGATGATGGCCTTTGTTTAATATTTAAAGAGATTGTTGTTTAAATAAAGATACTCGTTAATTCTCAAATTCAAATTTATTCTACTGAACGATAAAATTCTATCAAGTAATTTTGACAGCTTTGAGTCCACACACCTCGTTAATTTTTTCCAATGAGCCTAGAATTTCATTGAGAAGGTAGGATATTGAAAAGGCAAAAATCTGCAAAGTTTTTAAGTAGAAGAACTAGTTGCTCTATTCGTTTGAAACCTGAAAAGATAGTGACGGGTAGAGTAAGTCAGAGGAAGGAAAGCCAAGAAACTGTCAAATATGACAAAAACTACCTTCTATAATAAGAACCAATTTTGAGATTCATCCTCCTGTTGCTGAGAAGCTTCAAACATTAATCGTTTCAATTGCTCGCCGTAGCTGTACTCATCCATAATTAAGATTACTTCATCCCCAAGAATATATATAATAATGTTGGTTTTTGCCATATTATTGGAGGGTTAAAGGACCATTTTTTGTTATTCTTCTATGGAATCATGAGTTTCATAATTGATTTTCCAATCCTCTAAAAGTATTTATTCCTAAAGGTTCTCTTCGCGATTTTCTTAAGGACACAAACGAGTCAAAATTAAAAAATTAAGCCTTCAACGCTGTAAGTTTCTCTATTATTTCTTCATCACTCCCATCATCGAAACGAATTCAGCGTAATCAATCTAATATTAGAGGGAAAAGAACGCATTATATGAGGTGAAAAAATTCCAGATATATACCACTCCGTCCCTGTTTGTATCAGCTTCTTTCAATAATTCATCCCAGAAACTATCATCTCTTGAGCCAAGCATATCGGTATCTATTATAAAGAAAATCGCATTTGTTAAACACCTAGCTTCATTAAAATTTTATTTTTACTTCCAAGAACTTCCTTGAGTTCAGAAGCCGAGATCGTTCCGTTACCGTCTTTATCGAAGAGTTTAAACGCTGCGTAGAGTTTCTCTTCTTTCAAATACAAATTTCTTTCCATTGTGGCTGACAAGAACTCTTTACAAAGCGAATTAGTAAACAATCGCTTTAAATTCTGTAAGAATACCAGTATATTCGACTCTACCACTTTTATCTGTATCCATACTCGCCATCATTTGCTTCAACTCTTTGGGATCGAAGTCAGGCAACTTGCTTAGACCTTAAGGGAAAAAGACCTAAATAACCGTCTTTAACTGACTAAATTACCATCCGCTAGCTCATCCAGAGTAAGAGTACCATCTCCATTGGAATCTAAAGTTACAAAAATTTTGCCCAACTCGATAATTTCGTTTTCTGAGAGTTGGGAAGCCATGAAGGTCAGCACGGCTTTCTTAAGCTTGCAATAACCCATAAAGTTTCTCAGTTGTGTGATATTGAGAGAATGTGTCAACTTCTTATCGGTTTTCTTCTTCATCCATGGATGATCAAGAACTTGACCAGCAGTCAGCCTCTTTTCTGGGCGAATAATCATTTTCGTAATTAAATCCTTCACATCATCAGAAACTCCCTCCCATTCTTCTCCCTCGAAATCGAATTCTCCCTTATTAACAGCTTCAAGGATTTCTCTGTCTGTGTCTCCATAGAATGGCGGGAATCCACAGAGCAATATATATAAGATAACACCACAGGACCAGATATCGCAGGACTGATCATATTTTCCTTTGAGGACTTCTGGAGAGATATAAAACGGCTGGAAGAGTTGTTATAGTGAAATCTTGAGATGAAATATTACCGTTCCAGCTCTAGTGGTCATGGACTTAGACATTGCTTGATTCTCATCCCGGAAAACTTTTGAGAGACCGAAATCAATAACTTTCAATGGAGAATCTTCGTCTTTAGTAAGATAAAGGAAGTTCTCAGGTTTCAAGTCTCTTTTTGGAGGAAATTGTGTTATTCTGCTGATTGAGGGGCAAACTGGCTTACCTATGAGCGATATTGTTAGAGTGGCTGTAATTAATAGCGTGCATGATCTGTTTAAACGCTGTTCGGGCTTCATCTTCCGTATAGTGTCCTTTATCATTAATTCGATCGAAAAGTTCGCCACCACGACAGAGTCTGTCATAAAAAGAGGAAGGTATTTACGAGTGATCGAATAAATTTTCGTTACTCCATCACAAGATACACATGTCTTGGATCTTCGTACGTTTCATACAGTTTAATAACATTAGGATGGTCCTATATCTTCGATTAGTTTCAGGCCACGAAGAGTGTGTTACAAGCTTGCGCATGATCTCGATTTCGTTCTTGAAACTCTCAGGGTCTTTGACTTTATTTTTGGCAATTGCTTTGATTGCACGGGGTTCCTTGGTGATTTTGTGGATTGCTTTGAACACAGATCCGTAGGTACCGCTTCCGAGTTTCTATTGGATGGATAATGAGTGAAGACAGTTAGAGGATAGATAAAAAGTGAAAGGACAATGAGGATTATTTAAAAAAACAGTTTTTTTTTTACATCCTTTTCAAGACTGAATGAGTACAGCTCCTCGATTCTTTCTTTTTTGGACTGAATAAACCACCTTCTGCTAATCTTCAGTGTGCCGTTTTCCACCATGGGTATTCCACGTGCAAAGTGAGATTCTGATAGTTATAATTTGAGTTTATAAAAATCTAATTTTTGCAGTAATAGCGACGAATTAGTTTTATTGTACATTATTTAATGACTTAAACTTTTGGAGATAGTCTCTTAGCAGCAGAATCAGCGCGCCCATTTATCGATATGGGCAGCTCTTCATAAATTACTAAAGTTTGTTTGAAACGCGCTTTCATTTGTTTTGCGTCTGCCCTCTTGTAGGACTTAATGCCAAGGTTCTTATTTGAAATTAAATCCCTTAAATTAATTGTCACGAATCAAGAGAAACATTCCGAAAGAGTCCCAAATTTTCCATAAATCAAAAGAATTTAACCAATGAATAACTTTCGGACTTTGAAGTCATTTGGACGACTTGATCTCTTAAAATACGTTATTCTCCGCATTTGATATCTTTTCGAATGTTTTCCAGACAAGTGTATCTCTAGATATCGAAACTTTGCCAAATAGTAGACGTTGGAGAACTAATCTGGCAACTCTACTACGATAAGCAGGTTTAGTACAGGTCGTTCACGAGGATCACAAAATCTACTTCAACCCAAGTAAACAAACTGCAATCTTCTTCCAAAAAGGCATTTTCTCTAATGTCTCTCAGAGTCCGTTATTGTTCAAGGACTCTATCAGCTATGTGTCGCAACGAGCTTGTGGTAGTCTGCTCTCAGGGGACTCGGATTTCTGGTTTAAAATTTTAGATGTTAAGTACTTCACCATAATCACTTTTAAGAATCTGCTGATTGAAGGTCGTCTTCTCAGGTGGTATTTCGAGATGTAGGAGATATCCATGTTTTTAGAGCGAGTTAGGCTGGCAGGTGATTAATTGAAGGGGATTAGATTCTCTGGAATTGTAGGACCAATATATTAATGTTTCCTTTGAGGGAAGTAATGCCAATTTCTTCAGTTTACAATGAAATCAAGTATGCTAGTCTCTTAGGAGTGAAATAGAAGTTTTGATTTGCCTTCGCTTCCAAATTCAAGCACCCAAAATGAATTCCAATTAAAATGCAATTTTGTCGCGGAGTCCCCTAAGAGATAAGTGCTATTAACTCAGAGTCTTACGATTGCCTCAATACAGGCTATATGGACTTTATAATTGCTGCCCGAAGATAACATTGCCATTCTTAGCTTGGATTTTATTTTATTTTTTTGGGAAATAATTTAATGGAGAAACTCTCTTTTTTTTAGTTCAAGCTGCCTCCTCAATTCAATATCTTTGGTATTCTATCAAAAATCTATAGACTATTTGAATGTATTAATATACTTCTTATGTTAAAACCTTTCACTTTAGTTTAGGGGTTTCAATTTCTCTTCAACAATTATTCATAGTTAAATTAAACATTCTCAATAATGAATGACTGCGAATCATAACTTTGCCACTAGCATAGAGTCAGGTTTTTCAAAAAACAAAAAAAAATAATTACCAGGATAAAACTTCTTTATCCATGAGGTTGAAGGTGACATTATTTCACATTAATCGTGCTTTAGGCAGATGAGGCTGAATAAGCGTTAATTCTACCCAATAAAACGGTTCACAGCACTTTGCTATTTATTAGATGCTCACAATAATCAAAAATCTTTTGGAAACCTAACTCCAAAGTTATTGTTTTTATTTTAGACTCATTCTTGAGCTCTATAACTCATGTAACATTGCTTTCAATACATATTATTTCCGAAATACTAGCGAGCTACTTGACATAATAAACCATTTCCCTCATCATGAAATCACACATCTGTCGCGTGTACAGCCCTATCGAAGTGGCAAAATTTTAATGGAAAGTTGAAAGAGTATGATAAAAATAAATATTGCTTGATATTCCAAAATATCCTGAATCTCAAGCAAAATTATAATAGCCTGCTTGAAAATCATAGGTAGGAATTCTACCAGTCCATTTAATTAGCAACTTCCCTCACTGTCAATGTCGTCAAACCTCTTGCAGATTGGTTCTTACAATATTACCCTCGAATCTCTTATCCTCACTCTTATTTTGATTCTACTTTCTATCATAATTCTCTTACTCCTCAAATCTAAACGAAGCGAGTACTCCACTCTCTCGGCCACAGCTCCATTTCAACGACAATCTAATTCACGCCATAACAATCCAAAAAATCTCACGTTAGATAAGATCAGCAGCCAGCTTCTGAATTCTGTTTCCGAAGATTTAACAGAGAATCCTGCGACCACTGAATATCAACGCAAGATTCACGAAATCAACATCGAACTCAAGGACAAATACTCGCATAAAAAAGGATTCGACCCATTTGGGGTTTTGGAAGAACTTAAAGAAAGGCAAGTGCGTCCTGATGTGACCACATTCAACACATTGATTGGAATTTGCTTCGTGCAACATAATCACGAAGCAGCGTTCAGACTGTTTGAGTATTTGAAATCAATGGCTTCGGAAGGCATGCTGGCATCAAATGATCTTATCTCGACCGAAAAGCAAGAAATGATGCTCGGTCCTGATGTAATTACTTACAATACGGTGATCAAAGGGCTGTCTTTGCAGCTGAATGAGAAAAAGCAGACGAGTGAAAACAGAGTTATCTTAAATAAAATTTTCAAAACGATGAAGGAGATTTCAAGTTCAGGGCTCAAACCAAATGAGATTACTTATAATTCTGTACTTGATGCCTGCGTTAAGGCGCAAGAACTCGATCTAGCTTTCGACTATTTTGATAAAATGAAGGCAGAAGGCTTCCAGCCAGATAATTTTACGTACTCGACAATTATCAAAGGAATCAAAAATCAACATTCACAAAACTTCCGCGAGTTCCGGTCGAATCAAGAGTCTCAAATTGAATTAGATAGAGGATTCTTGGGCGCTTCTCTGGAAAAAGCGAATCCGGTGATCAACTCGAAGCCTCCTGGGCTTTCTGGAAGGCAGGCTTATAATCTAGATAAAGTATTTGAAATTCTGACGAGCGTTAAACAAGAATATTATTTCAAGCCAGACGAGGTCCTATTTAACTGTGTAATCGATGCGTGTATAAAGTTCAAAAATCTTCCAAAAGCATTGGAGGTTTTTAACGAGATGGTCAACCTTGGACTCAAGCCTTCAGCTATTACTTACGGCCTTTTATTCAGAGGCTATGGGGCTGCAAAGCAATTCGATAACGTACTCAAAATTTATAAGAAAATGCAAGAAGACCAAGCAACAACGAATGAAATAACATTTGGGTATCTTATCGACGCCTGTATCAAATGTGGTCGCTATGACCAGGCTATGCATTTCTTTAAATTGATGAGACAGGACCCTAATATCAAAGGGAACGCTAATATTTATAATTTACTCCTCAAAGGGTTTATTTCCTCGAAAGATTTCGACCAAGCTTTCGAAGTATTCAACCTAATGCAGCAGAACACAGAAGTCCAAATGAATCTTGTTACCTATAACGCAATGCTCGAGTGCGCGATTAAAAGCAACCGCCCTACTGAGTTCCATAAAATCTATGATGATATTATAACAAAAGGCAAAGTGCAGCCAGATCTCGTCACATGTAGCACATATGTAAAGGGTTTATGCAAATTTGGACAGGTCGCAAAGGCATTGAACATATATGACTATTTGATTAAAGAAAAAAGCTTCAAAATAGATGAGGTTCTTTTTAACTCACTACTTCATGGGTTGCAAAAGGCAAAAGAATTCGATAAGGCTCTCAAAATCTACCAAGATATGCTCGACCATGGGATAAAGCCATCACATGTCACATATGGTACGCTTATTAAGATCTACGCTGACCAAATGAGGACGGAAGAGGCTTTGAAACTCTTTGAACAAGTAAAAGCGATGTCACCTCCAACGCTGCTTTTGTATACATGCGTGATTCAGTCATGTGTGAGATGCAATATGACGACGAAGGCAATGCAGCTCTACCAAGAGATGCGAAAACAACAAATTAAAGGTAATAATCTTAGTTGTTACTCACTCAATACTGAATTTCATTCTTTTAGGTGATGAAGTGTTTTATCGAACTTTTATAAATGGGTTAGCGTTTATTGGTAATTATAAAGAGGCGATTGAAGTGGCTATCGATACGCTTGAAAAGAGTGTGATTCTCGGAGAAGACGTGTATGGGAATCTGCTTAGAAATTTAAGCAAGAGCTTAACAAGTTATGCCTTCAATCATGCTGATGAACTCACAAAGCAGGCTGATGTATTGAAAAAGAAGCTGGTGGAAATGAACGTTAATATCAACGGGAAAGCAATAAAGAGGAATTCGAATGGAAATAATAATAATTATCGCAGAAGAAAATCCGAAGATCCGCTTCCATACCATAAAAGTATAGAGGGTAAGCAGTCACATCCGCAAATGACTGGTTACCAGAAAAAGAGAAATAGTTCTGGGTTTGATGGAAATCATGAGATGAATAGACAAAATATCATTAAAGCCTCCGTTTTTGGGAGCAATAAATGAATGATTTGAAATAGATATATTTGCAACCTAAGTATTGGCTGCCTTCAATCGATCAATTTTACATATTCTAAGTTATCTATGATACAAAAAAAAATTGGTAAATAAATTGGGTTTAATAACAAGAAGACATCTGCAAAAGAAAGTCTCTCTCCTATCACCTGATAAAAAAGAAAAGACAAGGAAAAACTAAAACAGCATAATCAGAAAAGGTAGGTTGAATTATATTCGTTTATTTAGAAAAGAGAAATCTTGCAATTTTTGAGAATAATACCTTTTCTTACAGTGTTCGGACAGAAAATTTGCCGATTTCTGGTCTATGAAAGATTTTGCTAAGTGACTCTAAACATGCGATAATTTGTGAGCTAGTTTTTTAAATCATATTTTATCTGCGCAAAAAAACTCTTAAAAAAATAACTTATAAGAGCAAAGACAGCTATAAAATTACCAAGAGAAGATATGCTTAGTAATATCATCTTCAACTTGAAGACCGACAAGGGAAACATCGCGATCCCTTCACACACCACCTTCGATGATTTGAATCTCCCTCCGAAGAAGAACAAGCAAAAGCTTTACAAAGTCATGCCAACTCAAGTTGCAAGACAAGTCCGCCCTGAAGATATTCTTGAGGAGAAAACCGAGCGTTTCGCTCCTGCTGACCGCCGCTTGCAACTGATCTCCGAGGAACAAAACGATCAAAATACCTATGGCCAGGAAGATTATACAGAGCGCTCTGATCGTTCAGAAGCTAACAACAACAGCAACCCAACTCAGAAGAAAAATATTTTCCACGCTGAGTCGCTACATAATTCTCGATATCAAGAGATAAACAAAGGTCCCATCATCAGGAATGGTAAGTTAGTTCGGCATTCGATTGTTGGGTCACAGGAAACGTTTGAAAGATATCAACGAAAGAAGCAGATGAATTGGGGCGCGAGACAATCCCAAGAGACAGATACCTCATTCAGCAGTGATACAACTGTCACCGCGCGCCGAGGTCAACGACTTGGCACAACCTCCTTTGCGACGGACTCTCTCTCATTAGTCGCGAATGCTGTAGCGAAGAAGTTGGTGGAACCTGTGCGCAAGGAAACTCGAAAAGAGCCCAAAGTTTCACAAGAGCAGCTACTGGACGCAATCGATCAAATGAAAGCTCGCCAAAACGCTTTCTATCGAAATGTTGATACAATGTCGCACAGTCTGAGGACAAGTGATATGCTTTTCTTCACTAAAGAGCAAAGATGTCTCGATAACTTTGAGAAGACTCAGCATACGTGGGATAAAAATTTTTATATGACTAGTGCGAGACTTGGTCGCTCACCCACAGAATCCGTCGCAGTGAGAGCAGATGAATACCGCGAGAAAAAAGAAAGAGCGACTACGTTTGACATTATTAAAAATGACGAGGAACGGCATGGTACATTGTATTGGTACATGGCTCTAAGAAAGGTTCCTGGTGTAAAAGAAAAGAGAGGAGCGATCGTTAAAGAGGATATTCCTGCCGGTTTCCATACAGCGGTCGTCGATAGGCCGGTTAGTTCGCTCGAAATTATCAGAAAACCGAAAATACTTACTCAGCCGACAAGCACTAGAGAGTCGACCCAAAATTTCTATTCGACTCGATCAACTCAAAACCTGTTTTCAACGCCGAAAATGACAGAGAGGACGGAAAAAGAGTATTACCAAAGCCGGTTCTCAATGAACCAAAACCTGATTAAAAAGATTAAAGCTCCTGCCATTGACATTGAAGATTTTGCGGTAATTACTATCTTTTTTATTCTGGCGAGTGAAATCGTGAAATATTTTCATTAGCTGCTTGGAGAAAACGTTCTGAACGCAGAAATTGGCGCTGCTCTGAAGTCGAAGCAAAGAGATAATTATCCTGTTGTCCTTCATAAGTCAAAGAAAGGTAAATTTCGAAATTATTAGCAAGCATTGATGTGAGAATTACTAGCTCCTGCAGAGCTCGGAGAGGAAGTAATCGTAAGTAATTATGACAAGAAAAAGCTGTACTTAACAGGCGCTAATGTAATAACGGAAATAAAGCTTCCTTCCCTCAAAAGATAAGAAGAATGAGCAGATTCTAAGAGTAATATCTTTGGCAATATGAAGACTCGTTAAATTGAAAGGGCTAGAAAGCAACTCTGGTTCAGTCCATGAATCTTCTGTTAGTTTTTTAAATTTTTTTTAATGCCATGAAGAACTTATGGCTCACAAAAACAAAGATAAAGTATGGCTGGTTCTATTTGATGATTAACTTTCATATCAACTCAACTTATATTTCTTATATATTTATTTGTAATGGAATTCTGAACTGAGAGCTGAAACGATGTCAATTAGAGAGACTTAAAGAGCTTTAGTTTGGGGGGTCATTATTTGTGACAATTCATGCTGTTGGTCATGATCGTATAACATTTATGTCAAATTACTAGGACCTAATGATGAAAGGTATGGATCGTCATCTTTCAGAACAGCATAGTATTTTTGATAGAACAGTAATTATACACTTTAGGACAAAAATCCCATCATGTGGTCTTTCTGTTTTGAGTGGATAATTCTACTTGAATTTTATTTAGTAATTAGTAGTTTTCTTAGTTGAAGAAGCAAGAGTACACCCAATGAATAAAAAGATAAAGTATCTACTTTATTGTTCTCCACAGACTACTTTTACTTTGGGATACTATCCAAATATACTTTATAATCAATTAAATTTACTTACTTTACTTTAGATTATAGAAAGGGAATAAAACTAAAAATCGAATATTCTCTTCTTAGATTTGTAAATGAATTGAAATTTATATAAATTATTTGAAATTAACAGATTGTATTCAATTCCTTTGCCAATGGACTCTGGCTGGCCTATGACTTGGAAAGTAGTCCAGAAAAGGTCTTCGTCCAGAAAATAGGTCCACCAGCTTACCTTTATAATATTTTTTGTGTCTTCCGTTTAGTCTATTGCCATTTGTATCTCCGATGGAGTACTGAAACGAATCATGCGGCTTGTAGTCCTCGCTGTTCGTATCTATCTACCATCAGCTTGATCAAATATCAATAGAGCATTCGTATAGCTTGTAAAAAAGGTGATACAGTCTGAATGATAATTTGTGTAAAGGTTTTCGGGAAACTATTTCGTAAATTAGGTCAAGAGCAAATCAAAGGTCAAATTGTTTCAATATTGGTTAAAAGGTATTAAATTTATTATTATTCCTCGCTAATTGTATAATCCTTCGGTAATGAAATATTGAGTCTGTTAGAGTGGAAACTCTCAAAAGGGTCTAATTTATGTTTTATTTCACAGATAGTTCCTGGGATGAGAAAATTAAACAGGTTTTGAAATCAAATAAATTGAGATGAAATGAAAATTAAGTTTTAGTAATTTGATTAAAATGAACAATAACTTAGCTGATTGTTATAAGGAGAAACCAATCTATCGCATAAGGTACAGATAGACATAATTGAAAACTATTATTACGGTAAGCTTATGTGAAATCTCGTCAAATAATCAAATATCTCCGAAAAAATTGAAATAAGTTAAATAACATGGTGAATGCAAAATTCAAAACATTTTCCTAGCCTAGTTATGAGATTTATTCGGGTTGTTTAATAAGCTCGGCAACCAAAGTCTGCCTTTTAATTCACTGACTTTTATGAAACTCTTTCAAATGAATCATGGAATGCATTGTTAAAGTAGCAAGCTATTCAACATCCATCACTAATTTGCATCTTGCAAAAAATTTAAAAAGTAGCCCACCCCATTAAGAATAGCATAAACCAAAAAATTATTTCAAAAAAAATGAATGGATTCTCTCCTCAAGCAAACATATTAGAAAGCAGTCAACCGAATAGAGCAAAAAAAAAAGATTATTCGTATTTTTGGTAGCTAATTTTTGCTTCATCCAGTAATTTGTAAAGCGACCCATTAGCTTTGGCAGCCTTAAGGCTATCACAGCCTCCTAGGGATTTGCCATCGATCCAAATATTGGGATAGCTCATAATTCCTGACCTTCGTTGGACCTCGAGGATCACAGAATCAGGTAGTTCAACTTCGTCGCATTCGTAGCACTTAAAAGGGACTTTCAATTTATTAAAGATGACTTTTGCAACATCACAATATGGGCAATATGATTTTGAAAAGATAAATACCTCACCTGGCTTGACGTAATCTTCAAACTTAGTGTTAAGGAAGTTCATAATCGATAATAATAATAAACCTGATTAACAAAATTCGAATTTTCTTTACTTTAAACGATGCTTACTTGATCTTGATTCTAATGACAAAATCACCAACTCTTTCTCATTTCTTTTGGCAGAAAGGGACTCTGAGAGAGAAATAAGATCATTTCTGAATGACATTTAGATGTATTAAACTTTCAACTTAACCCTATTTATTTTTCCATTGTATCACAGAAAACTCAGAATTCTGAGCATTAAATCAATCGAGATGAAATTTCTGGACATTGTGCATAGCATGAGCATATATGAACTAGCTAATATTTCAAAACAGAAAGTAAAGGCAGCTCATCAGTATTGATGGCTGCTAATTATATATCTATGTGTCGATTTGAGGCAGGTCCTGAAGAAAAAATTTGTAATTTTCACTATGGGAGCGTATTTTTGAAAATAGCAATTAATGCTACGAAGTAGGATACCAATTCATGAGTATTATTTGACAATTATTCCAAGAAAAATGAATTTCAGAAACACTTTCTGCTCTTGTTTTTTTGCAATCAAATAAAGTAGGTTATTCCGAAATAAGTTACAATGACTTGTTTATTAAAGGAGTACCTTCTTCTCGAAAATCCATTAAAATTTCCTTTCTTCATTTCATAGACAATTTTCATAAGGTATTTATATAAATTTGCAGTTGCATTTGATGTTTAAATTGTACAAAGCATATATCGCCCGAGTGTAGAAGATTTGAAAAATTAGTAATTTTTCTATTAAATACAGGTTCAAAAAATGGACGTTGATATTTCACTCAATACAGCTCAATACTACATCCGTGAAGGTCTGTGGAGAACGTGCCAAATTCACTGCACAAACGTACTGCACTCTTGAATTCATCCTCCCTACATCTTTGCTTAGGAATACAAACGAATCAATGATCCTTCCTTAATTTTCTGGAAGGCGTTCGCTCTTTTCAGAGAAGGCAGTCCTAATGAAGCAATCAACGAACTGAATCCTATCCAGAACAAAAGAGAAATTGCTTACGCTGTAAATGTTGCTCTCATGTACTATCATTCTCAGTGCAGTCTCGTCGACAGAGTAACTCCTCCCTCCATTGCCATTCCCTCACAATTTTTACTATAGGATGCTCTCACTGAGCTCAAGTCTTACAACCAAGATCTCTCCAGGATGGCAACCGACAAATCCTACATTTTGTTGGCATATTACTATATCTATCTCGGAGAATCTCGCAAAGCACGTGATAGTCTTGACAATGTATGCCTTATTTGTCCATATGCAGTGCTAATATGATGATAATCTAGTTGAGCGGGAGTATGGACGGCCAATGCGCCAAGGGATGGTATGATCTTTATAATGCAACTGAAACTTCAGTCGTAAAAAAAAAATTTGTGTAGCTTCTGGTTCTAATAGCACTTTTGTTTTGATAACAAGGCGAATGCGCTGACCACCTTTGATAACGTGCTTCAGAACGACCCCAGATCTTTGGATGCGTTATGTGGAAAAGCGAAAGCTGCTGAGCGTCAGAAGAAGTATCAAATCGCGCTCGATACTCTAAACGAAATCGTTGTTGAGCACCCTAAATTCCAACCTGCCATTGTTGAAAAAGCGCGCCTTCTATTGACAATTTATGATTGGGAGCAATCTTTTGAAATGACCCAACAAGCTCTTTCTATGGATAAGCATAACATCAAGGCATTAATGATTCACATTTTCCATCTGCTTGCACGAGAGGGCAAAATAGAAGAATCCCTGGAAAAATTAAAATCTTTGAATTATGCAATCGAGAAGACTGAGCCCAAAAACGCTGATATTCTCTTTGAATGCGCGAGACTTTTCTCTCGAATTAGCGGGCGACATCCAGACGTGCTTTTGATAACGTTCAATTTCTGCGAAAGAGCGAGAAAACTGAAGCCTTTAGACGCCGACCTCGCTGTTGAACTCGCTGAAGAAAATCTCATGATAAACAACGTGAAAGAGGCTTATTCGCTGTTTCAAGAGGCAGTTAGTCTCGATGAGACTAAGATTGAGGCGCTGACAGGAATGATTCAGTGCAGAATTCGACAAGGGATGATCGATGACGCTGAGCAACAGCTCGAATTCGTTAATGAAATACAAGTTTCGGTTGGCAGAACACCTGAAATGGCTTACCTCGAAGCCATGCTGTGCAGCCGCAAGCCGCATACCTCCATGGAGGCTAAAATTGCTGAAACATGCAAATTTGTTGACGAGGCGCTCAAGCTGCATATCTCCGCAACAAAATCATTAGTGCCTGACCTCGGCTTCTATGTGAAGCTCAATCCGGACTTTTTAATGAATCTTACAAAAGGTAAACTCCTGCTTCATGAAAACCATTTATATTGTGTATAGAATATTTACAGTTCACTACATTTAACCCTGGGAAACGTGTTGAGACAGTCCCTTCGAACGTCGTAAAGGGCACAAAATTGTTAGAAACGATTACAAAGCAAATTCCTGGCCTTGTTGCCGCCTTTTTGCTTCTTGCAAAGGGAAAGTCAGCATCAGGAGATGTCAACGGCGCGATGAAAGCTCTTAACAGAGTCATTGAAATCGACCCCAAGCACGAGGAGGCCTTAATATTGTCAGCTTTGATCTCCTACCAAAACAACAATCTCCAAGGCGCCTACTCGAACCTCGAGCAAGCGATTGCCAACAACTTGCACATTCGTGAGAACCCTCTTTTCATGCTTATCAAAGGAGAAATCGAACTCAAGTCTGGTAAAACAGAAGCAGCTCTTCAAACTCTCGAAGCTGCTTTCCAACTGCCTGGCGTCTTGAAACCTGCTGACACTCGCAAAAAGGGCAAGAAAAGCGTGTTTCAAATTCTTCAATTCGAAGAGAGAGAGCGCTGCCAGATCTTTGTAAACCTCGCGAAGGCTTACGTTGCAGCAAAGAGAGTTAGCGACGCGAAGACCATTATGAACGAAGCTATTTCCATATTCACAGGTACACCGGAAGAAGGAAACGTTTTGATGGCTAACGCTGAAATCTCCGTGGCCTCAGACGATATTAAGAAAGCCCTTAGTATCCTTAAGGCAGTCTCCCCGAATTCCCCTTACTTTATTGAATCGAGGAAACTCATGGCAGAGATCTGTCTTGACCAACTGAAGGACAGACGTCAATATGCAAAGTGCTACTTGGACTTGATTGAAGTTTCTCCAACATTCGAGAACTATAAGCTTTTGGGAGAGGCGTTTATGAGGATCCAAGAGCCAGAAGACGCAATTAAGGCTTTCGAGGAAGCGCTGAAGATTAATCCAAACGATGAGGAGATAACTAGAGAAATCGGCAAGGCGTTGGTCCAAACCCATGATTATCAGAAGGCATGGAAATATTACGAGGACGCGTTAAGAAAGGACCAGAAAAAACTTGATCTGAGACTTGATATGGGAAAGCTTTGCATCTTGCTCGGGAACTATAAGCTAGGAGAAGATCTGTTGAGCATCGACGTTTTCGGTGACGAGTTCAACGCACCGACGATAGTCAGCTTGAAGAGAAATGTCGAGGGGCTGATGCAGCTCGCAAGATTGCATTTCAAGAAAAACCAAAATGTTGAGGGCAGACCCGTTCCTGAGGCGAAAATGGCCATTCAGAAGGCACTGCAAATGCAAAGCAGCGTGATCGAGCGAAGCAAGCAAGAGGGTCAAATGCTCGATCCTGAACGCAAAATCCTTGCTGACCTTTATTACGAATTCGGAAAATATTTCAAACAGTACGAGAAGTCAGACCAAAAAGCCGGAGAGTGCTTCGAAGCCAGCCTTAAGCAGTACCCTGAGAGTGAACCGGTTCTAGCTGAGCTCGCAGAGCTTTACAACAGACTTGGAGATAAGCAGCAAGCTGAAATCAAAGCGGTTCAAGTGCTAAAACTCAACCCTCAAAACGAATACGCGGTCCATTTGATATCAGAACTCATGATTTTAAAGAAACAGCCAGAAGCTGCCATTGATCAATTCAAGAAAATCCTTGAAAACAAGCCAGAGAATTTTGCGATTCTAGCAAAATTGATTAGTTTTATGGGCAAAGCAGGTTTCTTTAAAGACATTAAACCTTACTTAGAACAGATTTCGAAGAAAATTCCCAACGCTGATGAGCCAGGACTTTGCTACTGTCGAGGTTTGTATCATAAAATGTCAAGAAATGTACAAGAGGCGCTTGGTGAGTTTGTCAAAGCAAAGAGGGGAAACCAATTCTTCGATCAAGCAGTGATGCAAATGATTGATATCTACATGAATCCGGAGCAAGAACTTCTTATTACGCAGATGGGAGAGAATAAATACAAGAACATTGACGTAGAGAACATAAAAGCTATGGATTTCTTGGCAAAGGAGCTGAAATCTAGAAGCACTAACGCCGAGAAGATCTTGATAGCTGAGTGCTATGTTTTAATGTACTCGAAACGTGCTGATCAGGCATGCGAGCGATTGAAGGATCCATTGAAACAAAACGATGAGAACCCTGCCATTCTGTTAGCTATGGCTGTTGGCAAATTTATCCATGGAAAGAACAACGACGGTAAGGCTTGCCTGAAGCAATTTAAGAGACTTGATTACTCATTGGAGTACGCGGATCAGCTTGAAATGGGCTGGCTTATGCTAGCTGATTACCTCATCTCTGTAAATGATTTCTCTTTGGTGGCACTGATAATAATTTTTTTTTTTCAATTTAAAGGAGGATGATCCTATAGGAGCTGAAGAGGTGCTAAGGAAAGTCCTTCAATACAACGCATCTTGTGGTAGACTTGATGGGAAAATGAGTGAAAATAATGTCTTTTTTCTTTTTAGGCAAAGCTGAAGAATATTTGGGGTTGATAGAGGAGAAAAAAGCGAATTTCCGTAGCGCGGCAGATTGCTACAAGAGAGCTTGGCTTATTTCAATGGAGAGGTCAGCTTCGATAGGGTAATTGTAAACTTTTGAAGAATGGGTTATTGATAGTTTTCACAAAAAAGATATCGGTTGGCTTACACATATTTGAAGGCTGGAAGATATGTTGATGCGATTAATATTAGCAAAAAGGTATTTTTCAATTGTGACCGAGTGTCTCACGCTGAATGGCGTTGTTAGATTTTGGAGACTTTCCCTGACTTCCAAAAGATTCAAAAAGATATATTGGAAAAAGCGAGAGAAGCCTTGAAAGGAGGCGCTCGGTAATCGAACCGTTGATGGATTAAGAACGAATTCTGAATAAAAATTCGATGCAAGCAGTTCTTCATTGTTTGAGTTAGAATACTTACTTTTATGATAACATATCGAGAGATGTAATTTCCTAGTCAAAACATCATTGTGCAGGCCACTGGGAAAAATTATCAATTTATTGTTGAAAAAAAAAATTAAAATCAAAAAAATAATTCTTCTTTTGTTATCATTTGAAGTGTGGATTTTTGAAAATTCAATTCAAGCACGAATTATAGGCACATTTTTGTCAACAAGCACCATAGAGATCAATATGCTACTTTTCTCTAGTAACTAATAGAACTGATAAGGGTAGAAATTCACAATTGCGACGTGTAATATATTGCCTTCTTTTTCTTTCTCTATTTGCAAGTGCAGATTTGATTTGATTTTTTTTTTATAATTTGTTAGTCGTAATGGCCATAAACAATTTCAATAATTTGTCAAAGATAAAAACATTTTCTCCCTATTTCTCATTATAACTTATAAGTTCGCAAAACATAAATATATTCGTCAATCCAAATCTATAGCCATAATTAATGATTTTCTTTGTCATCTGTTTTTCAAGAATACCATAATCTTAATAATTGCGTCTTTGCACGGTCCCTGGTTTTCTAGCCAAGGCTGAAGTCTTTTGATGAACTTCTTCTTCATCAGCACCACCTAAATAAAAGAAAACAATCGAATTGCAATTAAACCAATAATTCGATCTCTTACCCAATTCAGTCGCTCCTATTTGATTCGAAATAGTTAATTCTTTTGGTCTTCCTCCTTCTCTGAATCCAGGCTGTTCAAACTCTCTGAACCCTGGCTGTTCGAAGCCTTGCTGTTTGAATCCTTGCTGTTCGAAACTTTGCTGTTTGAATCCTGGCTGGGCAAACTTATCTTCCAAATTGTACTTATTCTGTTCCTCTTCCTAAAAAAGTAAATTGTTAAACCTTTGTCATATATCAGCAAGTAAACCGAAATTTGAATCATCTCCAACTCATCCATGTTAACGTCATGGACCAATGCAACCTCGTTCTTGTGTTTCAGCACTTTCTCTACGAAAAATCGAAAAATAAATTTAACAACAGAGAAAAGTGCTTTGTTTCTACCGTTAGGGAAATCTTGGAAAACCACTACAAAACCTTCAGTGAGGTCCGAGCTCGGTCTCTCGTCAAATCTTCCTTTTTCCGATTTTCGCCCAGAGAGTCGATAACGGTTCAGAATTCGGCAAGGCAGCCACTCAGTTGTTGTGTCAGCATAGCGATAGAGCGCCAGTTGATCATATGTATCTTTTTTATTTAGCATTTTCATCTTTGATGTAGTCAAGTTTATGCGAGCCTCAATGCTATCGATATGATGCTAATAATAATTGATAAGTCAGGGGAAAAAATAAATAAAAATAATATACTTCTCCGCTTTCAAAGGCTCCCTCAACAAGGAATATGCTATCGTAGACCGACAAATCGTGGTTCGAGATGACTTTCCTTTTAGTACCGTTGACAATGATTTCAATTTCATAGTCGAGTTGGTAGAGGTTCTCGTTCAGCAACTTTGGATTCAAGCCGCTCTTGGAGGAAGGATTGGAGACTAGTCTGCGATAGATTTCTTTGATGAGATATCTCTTGAGTTGAGTGACAAGCTTGCGGATAGGGAAATAAATTGAGATTTTTTCCTGGATTTTTCGGATTCTGATGAATTCGTAATTTTCAGGCCCACGGATGATCTTGCTCTCCGCAAATTCTATCTCCTTCAAGTCCGTTGGTCCTTTAGACTGCTTTTTAAGCTCGGAGAGGTTTCTTGCGGCTTGATTGCTTTGATCGAAGATCAAATTCATCCATTCTCTCAGAATTCCTCTGAATTTCAGAGCCTATATATGGGTAATGAAAATTGATGCTTTTTCCCTTCAGACTTTAATCGTTGTTACCTTTCTATCAGATTTACTTGACGGCATGATGACAGTTGATCTCATTGTTTGGTCCCTAGGTCTCTCATTGAAGGGAACAGATAGAACGCTAAAGCAATCTTCGCCATCGATACTGAGCTAGATAGAGCAATAATGATTTAGGAAAAATTGATGTTGTATTTAATATACCATGTACAGAATGTCTGTCTTCAGGCTTATCTCTTGCGGAGCTTTAATACATTCAAAACCGCAAAGATAGTCGATCAATGGTAACGATTCAAAGATTTTCACAAATTCTTGCGAATTGAGGAGACGGTCGTGATGATTTAGCGGAAGAACTGACTTGCTATTATATAGCATTTTCATCGTTGAGCGAATCTTCGTGGGCATAGTGCTACTGTCACTTGATAAGTAAGTCCATTTGTCGCTGAACTCAATCTTGAATTGATGTCTCATGCCGTTGTTCAAGTAGTGTATCTCAAGGCTGTTTCTCGAGTTCAAGGCGAATTGACTCGCGTTTTTCAGCTTAGAAACTTCAGCTGTGTACATAGTTTTCACAAATTGCAGAATATCGATGTCACCGACATAAATATCTTTTGTGAAATAATGCAAGTGCAGGTTGTTCGCAATTCTGTTGAATCCTGTGGGAGAGAGTTCGATTTTCTTATCCGTATCACCATTCACCACAGCCCTGAGAACGATGGAAGAAGACCCTGTGACTAAGTTGTCGATCATGTTATCGATCTCGTTATAAGGCAGATAGATCATGAAAGCTTGGTAGAGATCTCTGGCGATTCCTTTCACAGCGTTCAGGCTAATTTCATCTATAACAACGGTTGTTAGAGCCAATTCAGAGCAAATGATAAAGATACCTTCGCCGCGGTATTTAAACACGTCACTGCAGAACGAGTGCACCAGGAACAAGAGATTCATTTTCTCTCGGAAGGAGAATTTACCAAAGAGGATCATCAACGTGAAGAGGTCATTGAGATAGAACGTTTGGTCAGAGCTTCCGCGTTTGAGAGTTGAGTAGATCTTGTTCCAGTCAACGATAGTCGCCCAGAATGGCGCGATCATGTTCATAATGCTGAGGAATTGCTCGTAATCTATTGCGAAATCTAATTCCAAAAGCGAGTGGAAGTTAGTTGGGGAATTTTCGTTTGGTCTTTTACTTTCTTTCCAGGTGTTTTTCGACTTGGCGAATCGGTTCTGAGGCGTCATGCCTTGGATAAATGTTTCAGACTCTTCCATTTGTCTGTTCAAGATCGATGGAAGCTTCAGCTGTGACAATTGAGGAAACTCGCTCTACAAAAGCAGGGTGAAATAAGCAAACAAAGCCTATTTAGTAAATAAATTGCTACATTATGAAGCTCTGGAATCACGAATTCTTTAGACTCGTTGGAACTGCCCTTAGAGCCACTGACTGTCTTTGCACTCGTCAACAGAATCGTGAGCTCGACCTCAGAAGTCGTGAAATTATCATTATGAAGCTGGTCGGCCTCGTTAAATTTCAGAATTAGCTTCGATGGGATATCGAAGTCCAACGACTTCAGATCGATTGTTGTCCACTTGATTTTCCTTGGATTTCCAATGATCTTATTATCATATATTTCGATATGAAGTTTGCGTGCGGGCAACTCTTTAAGTTCGAATTCTGCCGCGAATTGAATATTCAAACCGGAGAGTCCAACCTTATCGAAATGATCCTTGTCGTGGGAGACTCTAAGAAGGAGCGAATCGAAATCTGGGTAAACGAAACTAACTCGATGAATCACGAGAGTAATTGCGTAGAGCTTTGGTTTAAGGACACCCCGGCGTAGAGTTGGAGAATCTGCGTAGATATTTGTTTGCAATTTCGAATTGTCACCTCCTGCAAGGTCCTTTTTCAGAGGACTGGACTTCTTGTCTTCGGTGTACAGGCTGATGAATCTTCGAATCATGTCGGACAGTTTGGCATAATTGAGTGTTTCGGTAGAAGCGCTGCTTGGTGAGCGGAAAGAAGTATTGACGAGTCCAAATACGGCGCTGTTGCGCTGGTGGACAATTGAATGGTAGCTTTGAATGCGATCTTCGATTTCTTTGATGTGGTTGTCGAATTTCCCTAGCGTACCCGAAAAGATGGCAAATTTGATATAATTGATTTTCTTAATGATTCCATCGCTCTCAGGGATCATCTGCTCAAGGTATTGGGTAAGATTCTGTTGCACCTTTTCCAAAAATTCATCAAAGCGAACCTCGAATTTGCCTGTAATGTCAAAAATTAAACAAAGTCTATTTACGATAAATTACAATAGAGTTCGAGCGCGATGCTCAGATCTTTATAAGTTTTTGCTGAAAGAATCAGCTGCTTACAATTTCTGAGAATGGTGAAGATCGTAATGACAATCGTTCTGTGGCTTCTCACCTAGGTATTCCAACAATCTCAGTTAAGATAAAACGCAAGAATAACGTTACCTGATTTGATGCAGATCCTTCCAAAAAGATAATATCCCAGATTCGATAGGTCAATCCGGGGCTGAGCATCGTCGAGAAGAGTGTAAGCATGTGATCCGCAAAGAACTCCTCTAGTGGCAATCCAAGCTCTTCGAACTTGAAGAGGATTTCTGGCTCGATCTCCTTGAGTAGAAGCTTCAACAGCAACAAATCACCTTTAATGCCCTTAATCTCAGGACATCTAAGAGCCGACACCGTGATTTTATTCTTCTTACGACCTTGAGTGTTATTGCCAGCAGCAACGACATCTACACTAAGGGCCTGCTCATTGGTTTCGTAATAACTCGCCAAAATATAAGTTGTGATAGAAATCAACAGCCAGAACACGACATCTTCCTCCACAAATACCTCGCTTTGGAGATAAGAGCAACTGAGACCAATAATCAAGTTTTGGCACAAGGTGACGATCGCACGAGAGTAGCTGACATAGTACTTGACTTCGTTCTTGTTGATATTCGCAAAGAGGTGAGACCAGTAGATAAATGTTCGGCAAATATGTCTCAGACTGGATTCGTAATCCAGCTTCTCTTTCCCCTGCTTTTCTCGAAGGGCGTCGATATCTTCTTCGAGCTCTTGGTAGAGGTAGTAAAATTCTTTGAAGGCTTCCCATTTCAGTTTCTCGTAGACGACTCGACTTTTCGTAGTTTTTGAATCTGCTTCGTCTCGGTGACCCATGTAGTAGACTTCTGCTCTGTTTTGGAAGTCAGTTGGAGGCAAGAACATCTCTGTTAGCTCGACGAAGTAGCACACGCGACCTAGCTCGGACCAGATGATTTTTCTCAGCTGAGGCGGAATTCCTCTATGGCAGATCTGGAACAGTTTGGGATAGTACTGGCGCCAGTCGGTGTGAGATTCCCATCTATCGCGCTTAAACAGATAAGAAAGCGCTCGGAACTCTGGGTCCTCAAAGTCTTTAGTCGTTTTCTCAGGTTGAGTGGATGTACTGTCAGGTCTGTAAGCCGCTAGCATTTTCTGCAGATTTTCCTCATCGATGAAGATATTTTCACTGCCTTTTGGCTTAATCAGCGCATATCTGGTAAGATCTTCTTGTAAACTAGCCCAAAGTTGGTTAGTGTACTCCAAATTCGCAAGTTGACGGGAAGAATTTCGGTGGTAATGACGAGCCAGGCGATATTTCACCTTTTGCACCCATTTACCGAGATTTCCAGTTCTATGAGTGTTCTTGAGGTCTTCATCGATCGCTTTCCATGACTCAGGCAAGAGAGAGATGAATTTATGGTGGCGAGGAGTGATGTGTGGGAAACTGAACGAGTAATTGAAATTGATGTCTTGGATGTAATCGTCATTCAGACATTTGGTAAATTCGGATTCTTGCTGGCCGCTAGAGGATTGTGAAATGACTCCCAAGTGTAAGAGATGACTGAGGCCGTCTGAGCCAGTGCCAAGGTTTAAGCTTATGTCTCTTCCTTTCTGACTGGACTTGAAGAGGTGTTCAAGTTTCACGTAGTAGAGGGCTCTCAATTTGTCGTTTTCGTCGTAGACGTTGAACTTGAACCTTATGAGCTCAACGGCGGCTTCTGGAATGGAATCAAGCGTGATAGAGTAGGGCTCGCGGTAGGCAAGACCCTCTTTCTCGGGGCTCATATGGTCATAGCTCAGAGAAGCTGGTGACAGTCTCCAAATTAATGTCGGTTGAGAAGTCTTCTTCTTGATCACGGGAATTGCTGTCAATTCTTTTGTGTCGGAAAACATTTGTTCTCCATTTATCATAAGAGGTCCTTTAAATGCATTATTCTTCTCGACCTATCAGAGAGGAAATATAAGTTGTTATGAATGATGGGGGTTTTATGGCTACCATGACAAAGATTTTGAAAGTCGGTTTGACAATCTGTGCTGGAAGTTCGATGCTCTTGAACAGGATCTGAATTCTTTGGCTGTCAGGTCTCTTTAGTTTTTCTGATAGACGGTGCCAGTCGGAGAGGAAGCGATTTGCGAGACTTTTGTCATAGAATCGGAGGAGCTTTGAGTTTTGCAAGAGCTGAAGGCGGCTCTTTTTCAGCATGTTAGCCTCTGTCTCATATTGGAACTCCTCGTTTAATTTTCTGGCTTTTTTAACAGCTTCTAATATCAGGTTGTAAGCCATATAATTGTCGAAATTCCTCAGTAAACGAGAATTTTCTAAGGCATCATCCTGTTTTGGGAATTAAAAACAATTTGTTATTTTTTTTTTAATGGATGAGCAATTTACCTTTTGTTTCTTATTCTGCTTGAGCAAATTTTCTGCTCGAAGTTTGACATCTCCTCGCAACTTGGGAAATAATAAGATATATATATATCCCACATATTAATTGTACTTTGGCTATGAGTTGTAGGCGGACTGATTGACTCAATGCCGGAAGCAAGTCAGGAACAGGTTTCGCGATCTGAGGGTTCTGAGAATAGAGCAGTTTCAAACAAAACAGATAATTTCGCAATTTAAGAAACTACCAATACGTTAAGAATGATTATTAACATCAAATAATCGTTCAGATACCTCTTCTTGAGTTTTGAAGATGAAATAAGAGTCGAATTCATCTTTTTTTGCCTTGCTCTTCTGAACTTCGGAGCCTCCTTTTATTGACGGACGACTTCTGTTGTACAGGATACGATACTCTACCTGTCCAAGCTTCGAATCGTTTGGCCATGGAAGTCCTCGCTTTGTCTGATTATATTCTTCCTAACGATTTCATCAGCAAAACGAAATTAAGACTGGATTGAAAATTTGAACATACTCTTGTTTGAGGAAGGAATTCCAGCGGCACTTGATACTCTTTCTTCTTTTTTTTCTTTATCTGACTGAAGTTAAAGAAGTTTTCGGCCTCTAAGGTTCCTTCTCTGTGTATTATCTTTCCCAGTTTCTTGCCTAAATGACCGTTTCAACGCAAATACGAGAGGGATGCGGCTACTTTTCTTTTGAATGCTTAAAGCTGTGTGCGCCACGTCGAGTAGCTGAGATTTCCGGAGCTGATCAGCTTCAGTGATTGCTGATTGGTCCTTCTGAGTGAGCTGGCTCGAAATATATGATTTGAACATGTCAACCTAAAGAGCAGAAAGAGAGAAGAATTGAAAATCGAAAGTTTATCAGCAGCGTTTTACGGTTTTTGGATTGACAGTGCTAGCAGAAAGATTTGTTTTCGGAGCTTTCTTGGTGATTGTAGAGAAGGTCATCGGATTGATGCCAGTGTTGACTTGTGATGAGGTGTTTCCACCAGCTGGCTGGCCTTGAGAGTAGTTTTGAGGGTTAGCACCAATCTGGCCTGACGCGGTCAAATTGGTTCCCTTGTTGGGGTCGGATTGATCCATTTGATTTAGGATTTGTTATTCTTTTATCCTAACAAACAATTTAAACTCTTTTGAAGATCAAAGATTCGTAATTTTCACAATTAAGAATTTTCAAATTTTGTATTCGTAATTCCATTTAATTTGTAGACAAAATCACATATTATATCAGCATTGGCCACATCGTCTGTCTCTAAACGAGCTGATGAGTTTCTTCTCAATTCCAATGGAGGATTTTAGAGATAAGATTTCCGATTTTTTGTTTTGACTTTGAGATCTTCATGGAATCATAATTTCTTTTTGTGGCGACCCTTAAACTAATTGGAATATCCCAATTGAGGTATTATATTGGTTCTAAGATTGAGGGCAAATACTACGAATAATTTGGCTTTATGAAGTGTTCGTACATTAGATAATTTAGTTGAAGCAAATATTTTTTCAATTATTTTCGAAATAGCAGATTTGGCGGTTCAACAGGAAAAATCGATAATAACAATCGAACGCAATTAATTCGACAAATCTTCCGAGACTAATCAGCTAAGCGATTTTCTGGATATCAAGTAACAGCTGGGTACTCTGCGAGATCAATCAGTACCGGGTTTTTGGGAGCTACTACTGTTTTATTTTGGCAATTCGATTAGAAACACATCTTGTCTGAATTTGAAGCAACGCCTTAAAAGCTTAACTCTATTCGCCTTCAGAGAACGACCCAACCTTACAATATATAATATTTTTTTTGGTTGTCGTTTTTATGTCCCTCAAATAGCTCATTTGTGAACTAGCACTGGAGATTGCTCTGTCATTGGAGGGACACGAACGAGTAAGTGTAAAGTTACATTCGTTGATGGAATCCTAATATTGTTTCTACAAATATCAGTCATTATCACTGAAATTATCTTTCGAATACTTAATTAAGAAAATTGAAGGTGCTGAATAAACCTTCTAGACGCGTCGCTGTACTTAATTTAATTAGTAATATCTATTTCCAGTAACTTTTGAAACTCATCACAGGAGTTCAGCAAGTAGTAGATCGGAATTTAATACCTATTTACTCCTTCTAGAGTGATCCAAATCTTAATTTCCACCTGGGAAAAAGAGAACGCTACTGGACAACATTCAGTTCTCCACTGAATAACCTTGCTACACTTTTTGTATTTGAAGGTCTCTGACCAAAAAAATGAAAGCTGTAAGTGGGGTGACTGGATGCAACAAGACTAAACAGTGGTTTGGACATGAGAATAGCGACGAAAATATCAAAATAGCTCAGCAGGAAGATTACAAAACTGATTGAAGAATAGACGGTTCGACTTTTCCAGTAACTTAAACGCTTGGTGGATTATAAATACACTGATTTAGATAAAAAGAATAAATATAGTTCAGATGAACAAACAACAATGAGCGCTCTGATCGGTGATCAGCCCTGCACCTGCAACTATTGCATTGACCAGTTCTTCGATTTTCAGAATAAGAACGCTCCTTGTCCACGGTACCAAAGTCCTCCTGTGGAAGCCGCGAATGCAATAGCGCAAGAGTCCTGTCCTATTTGCTATAGTGACCAAGTGATTCTGTTTAAAAACAAGAGATGCAATCATGCGTTCTGCTGTTTGTGTATCTTAGAATGGGAGCAGCAAGCTCAAAAGGAACGAAAAAGGTCTACCTGTCCATTATGCCGAGAAAAATTCTTTTAAAAGCAGGAGCGGGGAACAAAAAAATTTGTAAATGAGAATTGTATTATGTTATTGAGAGATTTAATAATAGGTAATTCATCCTTAACTCGTTTGCCTTTATTAGCGATGTAATTTGATAATTTAGTGTTATCTTTTCTCACTTTCTGTGATATATGTATGTATTAGGGTACATTTACTGAGGCAAACAACTGTTTAATTTTTTCCGTACTATTAAGGCCCCTTGCAAGGATTGTTTATATTAATAATAAATCTTCTTATTTTTCTCACGAATTAATTAATCCCTTATAAATAGACAAAGCCCTTTATGAACTAACTTATATGATGAGAGTTATAACGAATCAGAATAACCAAGAACTTACAGAATCTGAACCAGCATCTTGAATAGCAAAACAGCTCGTTGATTTTATTGAATGAATTGAACTCTATAACTTAGACCAAGTCAAACGATATGTGGAAAGGAGAAGAATCTATCGCCCTTGTTAATTTTATAGTCTAACCTACCAACCGATACGAGCGAAATTGAAAATTGATTTTTTTGTTTTTGTGGTGTTGTAAACAATAGAAGTTATCTAAAGATTTTTAAAATAATTTTTCAGAAAATAGAACTTACTAACAATTTTGTTTTGGAAATTTTGAGAGAAATAAGCTCTTAAAAGCTCTCTGTTTTATAGAACTCAAAAATACGTCCCTTCTAACCAACCTTATTTTTTTTTCTTCCTCTTTCTCTCATAGTTTTTTGGTGTGAAATTAATTGATTGCCTCTAAATCAAAGAATTGAATATTTCCCAATAAATTTATTAACTCCCTGAAGGTAAATTCGATAACTGTCTCAGATATTTGTTCACAGAAGCACAAAATTTATTGAAAGATTCCTTCGCAATATCGGCCATGTGCTTCCCGTCGATGCTTGCCAATAATGAGGGCCATCAGAGTTATGAGAATTCTCTATTGTGATTTTGTTTGGTTCATGTAACCATTGAAATTTATTGTTTACAAAATTTGTTCATCCAAACAGCAATCAACGAAACATTATTGATTGCGAAAACAAGGTTTTTTGAGAGCTTAAACACTAAAAAATTTATTTCTCCGTTCTGTGCATGAAACAGTCCTTCATTTGTCTTAAGCATTGTAGAATTTAGAATGTAGATATGTAGCACACATGAAGAGGCATAATGCTATACCTATTTGTTAGAAACGAAGTTTTGAGTGCATGAGTTTAGGAAACTATTTTTTTAGAGTATTCAGCAAACGATCCTAAATTATCGTTTCCAATTTTGTCTTTTAAATCCACCTCTTCTTTGAATTTTTGGATTTCTCTGTTCTCTCTCACTCTCTTCGTCAGCAAAGCGGATCTTTAGAGTCTTTCCGTCCAATTGTGCATCTACAGCAATCACAATTATTTCATTCCTATAAAATTTCTCGTTGGTTACCGTCGTATTGTCTGATGGCTTCCTCAGCGTGCTTTGGATCTTCAAATATGACCGTTGCTCTCTCCTGAGAATTTTTATTTCAGTTTGGCCACTTTTGAAACTCTACCTTTGATCTTCCGAGCTCATCCCATTCGATTTTACAGTATTTGAGCGGCCCAACTTCAGAGAACAAATCCTAGAGGGGATTAAGATTGGGAAAAAAGGAGTTGATTACTGTTAGTTCTTTGTTGGTGACGTTGTAATGAACATTTTCAACAATGAGCTTTGTTCTACCTGTTTTCTCTCTTTTTTCAAACTGTTAGAAGAATCCCTGAGTATCTGCTCATGTAGCGATAGAAATCTACTTCACGTTTAGGAGGGCGATCGGTCCAAGGCTTCTTGTTCTATCATTTTAGTTTTACAGTGAACAGATGATATAAAAAAATTCAAAGAAAATGCGTACCAATCGTTCGTTCTTTGGTTTGTACTCACGATGTTCGCGTGGGGGACGGTCCTGTCTTTTTCTGCCGCCGCCACCTTCTTTCCTATCTCCCTTTGACGTTTTAATAACGTCATCTAAAGACATGGTGAGCTTCTGTGTGACGTCCATATTAGTATGCTAATTTTTTTTTAAAATGGAAATTAATTCTGAAAAAATTTCTTAATAGTCAAGTAGTTATATCAAGTCTTTAACGAACACGGAACACTCGAGAGGCTAAAAAATAATTATACCTTTCCTCTAAACTTACAAGAAGAGGATCAACGAGTTTGTTAGGTAGCTGTTAACGCAAAGCATGGTTTTACTAACGGCCAGCATTTTTATCATTCCCATAGTTTTCAATGATATCAGTTAGAGAGGATTTAGCGCACAGCCTGTTTGAAAATTGCAACCTAATTTATCCAAATGCGTCGAATGAATAAATACAAGTTCTTTTCGTATAGTAAGTTCAGCAGACTGTGGTTTGTGAACGTATTGTGAGCTGCTTCCGCATAACAAAACATTGATTTTCGTACCGTTGAGAAGTTGAAAGTAAAAAAACCCTGTATTCGAAATAATTATTTAACTTCTCAATATCTCTTCGATATTGGTATTGTTGAAGGAATATAACTCCCAATAATTTTCTTATTCTATTTGATAAGGTTGCGATTGTTTGTCCATTTTTCGACCAAATGATCAAAAACACTAATAAGAAGCTTACTTCGTCTCAAGCGAATCTTAAAAATGACAATGACGACAGAAATCAATATGGGCTTGAGCCAAACACCAATGCAATACAACCAGTTACAACGACAAGCGTCGATCTTCGACATCGATTGTATGACAAAGGGTTTAACATCAGAACAATGCCCTCTGTCAAAAGACCTGAGACCTCCCAATCGCTGGAGAGACCCCTTGGAGCAAAATTGTACAGTCTGAAAAATAAACTCACACCAACCGTCATTCAGCCTCAATCAACGACATTACAATCTCCGCCCCAGAAGATTAAAGACCCTTTTGCAGTTACATCAAGCCAATTCAAGAACATGCAATTCACTCAATCGAATTTCGCGCAGCAGCTCCAGCCTCTTGAAAGCGCTCGTAGAGAAGCTCAAAATCAGCAGCCTCAGCATCCAATGGAGACTGCAACGCAGGGCTTTAAAAAATCTACTCCATTTGCTTTGGAAGACACAGCGGATTTCAAGCCACAGGGGTTAGGTGCTCCATCGAACCGTCCGGTATCCACGTTTAGTGCCGGAATGCTTACTCCTATGAATAATTTAGTTAATTTCCAAGCGACTTTCTTCAATCAGACTCCTCAAGCAACGCAGAGCAAGTTTAAAACCTTCCGCGTTCGGTCAACAAGTCAGAATATGAAATCGCAAGGGAATTTTACTGCTGCGAACTTCTTTTCCTCCTCTCAGGCCTTCCCTATGCAGACTTCTTCCCATTTTGCAACTCCAGCCTTGGTAGGCAAGGAACTAGTTCAGAGCAAGGTTGTAATAGACAAGATGGCTGGCAAGCACGCTACGGACCCTCGATACCTCGTTTCTCGAGGCGGACAGCAAGTCATCAAAGGCACTGCGAATATGCTGGAATCAGAAATGAGAAATAGCCCTACAGAGGCTGCTGACATCGATGGCAGGCGGTATTCTCCAACTCGAATGACACAGCAAGAGTTTAATTTCGAGAAATCAGCCGGTGTCCAACAAAAGCCTAATGAAGTGGGCTACAAGCGGCCTGCATCGAATCTTGATAAATATATTGAACTCATTCTGAAAAACGTCACAAACGTTGACGAGTTCATGTATTTGCTCAAGGCCAAGAGCAATGACCTAACTGAGGACGATCCCTATGATTTAAGAGTCATAGACTATAAGATCCTCAGAGAAGATAACCCTAAAGAATATTACACGATCAGCTTTAAAGGGCTTTGCCATTATATTAATGGCAAACCATGTGAATTTATCTCCCTCGCTTACTGGCTCAAAGAACGAGAGACTTATGATAAGATTAAATCGCTCTCTTTCTTTGTCAATTTCAGAAGGTGGAAAACTTTGAAAATGTGGCGGAGGAACCTCAACAAACTCAAAACTGCGAAGAATGCGAAAGCTCTCGAGGAAAAGCTTTTCATTGCACATCCGATCCTTTCGAAGACATTGCGAAGACACAGAGCTATCTGCTGTCAGATAGAGCAGCTTCGTTTCATCGACCTCTCTAAGAAGGTGGAAATCCAGAAGTTAGGTGGGTTTGCAGAGCAGCAAGC
>ENA-UOTX01000681-UOTX01000681.1-compost-metagenome-genome-assembly--contig:-NODE-681-length-33396-cov-54.719079_pt1 | contig 33396 bp, 23 predicted proteins | sample MGYA00238143_ERZ746982 | MGnify/ENA primary metagenome ERZ746982 (study PRJEB28758, sample SAMN06268862) | compost metagenome | isolation source: single cell | place: USA: California, Emeryville, Joint... | reverse complement strand
AGCAAATACTTCTCGAAGATTGATCTCAATCCTCCACAATTATGATAGAGATTATCATGTAGTTAGTATCAAACTATCCTATTATTCAATGCAAACTATCTTTGCTATTAACGAATAAATAAATTTCAAACTATTAATTCTTGTGTAACGTAAACAAATTTCGAAGCAAAATTAAGATTGAAAATATGGAACTTAGCGCACTAGAAAGAGAAATCGAAGCCATTGATAGAAACTACGTCCAGCGCAAGGTAAATTTAATTCATTTCAACAAGAATTCTGATTCAATCTTCAATCCTCATATCTTAGAATATAATTCCTCATCGATCAAGCTTCCAAAATGGGTAATTTTTGCTTTACCTTCTTCAAAGCAAATTCACACCATCTTTCTGAATATAGAGAAATCCAGCAGAATCCTTTAGCATACGGAATCGGCGCTAACGGCGATGTTTTGACATTCGGAGTTGCCGATGAACTAGAAAAATTAGCGAAAATGAAAAATGAAAGTCTTCAGAGACTCCAACACTTGAATCTATACCCAGTCAACCCAGTCAAGGACAATTATCAAACTGAAGGCAGCGTGGCTGATAGCACACATTCAACCAGATCAGCGAGCTCTCAGCGAGCCACTCAAAACACAACTAACAATCCACCTACAACGGGAAAATATATAGAATCGATTATCAGCCCAGAAATCAGTCAAATACTTGCAAAATACAGTTCAAATGAGCAGGCTGCCCAGCCTCCTCAGCAACGTTTCTCCAATTCAATCCATGAGATTCATGAACTTGATGAAGCAAGCTTCACCACATTTAACCCTGACGTCCATGAACACTTTGTTGCAGGACAAAACACCCAGCAGCTTCAACAACAACAGCAACAACAACCGATTTATATTTCCACAATACCTTTTTCCAATGCAGTTACCTCTCCAACAAACACCAATTTTCAACACCAACCTCAGCAGCAAGCTCCTCAGGTCAGAACTATTTTGACAGAAAACCAAAACACGAATAACAACCCAAACAATGAACTCAGTGCCCAGAGCACCATAAAACAAACCCCAAAAGGTTACTACTCTAGAGAGCATTCACCTCATTCCGAGTTTCCAAGCGAAAGCGTGCGTTCTAGCAATCAAAAGTACAAACCTGAAGTCAGCGCCTATTCTTATAGCCAGCAATCCACCGCGATGAAACCTCAGACTCCTTCACAAAAAGAGAGATTCATAACAAATAGCCAGGCCAACAGCACTCACAAGGTGCTCGATGGTGCAACAAACGCTATCGCTGATCCTACAGAATGGAAAAGACAATTTCGTGATGAAAACACACAGGTTGGAGTCTTTGACAAGGAGAATCTCTTCGGAAACCCCAATATCCCTACACCTCTCTCCTGTCGATCGGCAAGAAATCAGACTGATTTCAGCAAATCAACAGCGTTTTCCAACGCCATGAAAGCCCTTCAAGACCAGGTTGTGCAAGCTGAGACCGAAAACAAGAAAATAAAAAAACAGGCTGAAGAAGAAATGGCTAACCTCAAGAATGAGAATCAAGAGTTAGCTCAGAAACTCCGCGAACATCAATTTATGCTGAAGAATAAAGAGAATGACATCAAAGAGCTTTCAACCAGATACCATGACGAATCTGTTCGGTTAAGAGAGGAAAATGCGAGCATTCGTGCTGAGCAGAAGTCGCTCGAGGATCAGATTATTCAGCTAAAAGCAGACATTAACAAATTGAAAGATGACAAAAAACAGACTGAGAACGAGTGCTCGATATTGAAAAGAGAGATAGAGTTGGTACAAATCGAGAAAGAAAGGCATCTTGAAGAAAATTTGAATGAGAAGGAGCAATACGAGCATAAAATTCGAGAGATTACCTATAAGTCCAATGGCTATCAAGCTACAATAGAGCAGCTCGAGCGAGAGCTGAAAGAGGCTCTTGAGTGCAAAGAAACTGTTGAATGGCGATTGAATGGTTTGATTAGTGAATCGGCTGCCCAGGAGAAACAAGATCAGACAACAATTTTTGAGCTCCAGGTGAAACTTGAAGAAGCCTTGAAAAAGATCATCAGTCTGGAAGATCAGAGTAACTCATATCGAAGTAAGTCTGAAAGAGAGAAGAGTGGGTACCTGAGTAAATTGCAGGAAATAGAGAAGGAATATGAAGAAAGATTAAAAGTAAGTACTTGTTATATGAGTTTGTGGGCTAACATCCGTATAGGAAGCTGAAAGTGAGAATAGAGAACTAAGAAGAATTTCGAAAAGCGCATCACAAGAGTTTGAAGGCTTCAAGAAAGGAATTGAGACGCTGGAAAGGAAGGTCCTTAAACTTGAGAAGGAAAAATACGAAAAAGAGGATCTGTTGAGACAGGCTATGGAGGTTGTTGATGAATGTCTTGTGAGATCGAAAAAAGAAGGACAACATAGTCAGGCCTTGAAGACTAGTAATAATATGAGTGTTGAATGGAATCATAACAAATTTTTTGGTAGTGATGCAAAAAAAGACGAGAATTGAAAGAGAAATCTTTAAACATTCAGATAGAACGACGCTCCAAGGCAATCGTTCACACGCCGCCCATGAGTAATAGTTTTCTCTGTCTAACTAGTTCTTTAGCTTCATATATTAGGTCTAAGCCAACGACGAAACGCACTAATAGTTCTGCTGTTAGATCCAATAGCAAAGGCAAACTGTTGACAATTGAAGATCTTTCCAATGAGGAATCAACCCTGAATTCTGGTTCGAGAAGACAGTAATAATGCATTCACTAGCGCTAGAAGTTATAATTTGAAATAGCGAATCTAGAGTGACGACGAATCTTCATCAAGAAATTGACCGCTCCACACCAAGAAGGACACGTGCCCAAGAGACGAGTGCAAATCGTGTGGCAGACACCCGAGAAAATAAAGAAGCGGACAGCTACAGCAAACACGAAGAGCCTTCCTCCGCTTTTCACTATAGGAATAGCTCAATAGATCTTGAAAGGTCGGCCAGATACATTCCTCCAAGATCATACTCAAAAGAGCCTCGTTTAGCTGATCAGGGTACAGAACTTCGCAGCGAGCGTGAGACTCGATCCCCAATTCTCGGTAATTTTGTCTATAAAGCTGCTATCTTATGTTATTGTTTAGCTAATGAATATAAGCCTCAAACTCCACAAATTTCTCTTGAATCATACGCCAGCCCAAAAAATGATAATCCCGGCTTGTCAACAGCAGAGAAATACTCCTACAGAGCTCGCTCAAATGAGCCTGTGCTCAGCAGAAGAAATGAAGAAGTTTTGTTGGCTGATCAAGGCATCACTATCACTCATCCAAGTCAAATCGAGAGGTATATATGAGAAAGCATGGAACACAACATATTGAATATATTCTTCTTAGAATGAGCCAAGAAGAAATTACTCAAGAAATCGTGAAAATAGAAAGACTCATCTCCGATTTGAAACGAGAATATAAAACACTACTTTCTAAATCTCATGTAACCAGATTTTTTGTTTGTTTCTTGTAACAATGAATTACAAATCCCAGACTGATGAGAATGAGGATCTGAAAGACATTCGAACAAGGTTGAACTATTGTGCGAACGAACTCCAGTCAAAATCTGAGCTACACTTGGCGTTGAAGAAGAAGCAAAGAGAGTTTCTTACACGAATGATTTAATTTGGTATTCTATTGAAGAATTCAAACTGTCCAAGTAAAGCGATTGTCAGAGGGTAGATGACCTGAGGTTTAAAAGCTCCATTTATCTTAAAATTGCAGATATTTCATTAAACAAATTGTTATTTTCAATGATTTTTTGTACTTTATACCATATATAAGCATTATTGCAACAGCTTATATAAAGCTAAAACAATTCAAAGTTTTCTCTCTGTCGATTTTTCATTAACTTTCATTAGACTACTAAGCAATCTTTTGTAGACTAAGCAAGCCCAGCTACCGTTATAAAAATAGTTTGATCTACATAACTAAAGATACCTCAAGACTGATCTTCAACGATTTGCATGAAATTGAAATCAATGTCGACTGTTCTGGATAATTATGAAAATCATACAGACAGATCGATTAACTTCCTAGCTTCTAATACACAGATGGATAAGAAATACAAGCTCAATTACTACCTTTATTGAGCATATTAAAAAGTTTTATATAATCGCAATCTTTGCCATTCGAGTATTCTTGAAGCCCTTTGCTGAGAATACTGTCAACCTTTCCCAAAGAAACCGGCTTCTCAAACTGAAGCGCTTGTTTTTGTGTGCCCTGCTCATATCCACTCTGCTTTTCTTTGCTCATTCTCAACATCCCTGCTCCTCTCTGATGATTTTCAATGCTCTCTTTCGCGTGATAACCAAATTCATTTCTATTGCCCTTCAAATTTTGAAAATTCACCTTAGGAACGAGATTCAAACTCGTAAAATTGCCCACTGCGATAGAAAATGGCACTGTGTTCGTATTCTCCGTATCATACGACATTCTTGAATTGGCATCCGGCACAACCATCGAGAAAGAGCTCCTGAAAGGGTTCGAGTCCTCGCTTCCGGTATAATGCCTTCTTCTGAAATTATCAAAGGCAGAATTTGTTTCTGTGTTGCTCACACTAGTGGATTTTGATAATATATTGATCTGCTCCTTTTGTGCGCTTTTCTTCCTCTTTCTTATAACACCTCCTTCGATCTCATTTTCCACGTCGTAAGCCTCTCGCCTCTTCTCTCCGTCGAGCTTCGAAGTTTTATAATTTTGGTCGATTTTTCTTATATGGCAAAGAATATAATTCTTTTGCGGGATGAAATGCTCTTTCGCTTCTTCAGTCAAAGCATCGCGATTCAAGTTAAAACCGTTGCGCTCGGAATCCTCGCTTTTCAAAGACAGCGAACGGTGTGAGGGGATAGAGATTGCTGATTCTTTCGAATGGAGTTTGATGTCTTTCTCCAATTTCAGCAAGGAAATCTTCTGATTATTGCGTTTTGATTGCGCGCCATTTTTGCTGAGAATTACAGCATGCATACGAAATGAAGGGCCTTCGTTCTTGCTATTTGGAAAGAATTTTTCGCATTTAACTGCAGAGGCCACGATATAGGTGACTAATGGGTTCTTTTTCGGCAAGTCGGTGGTAAAATTCATTTTCTTCCTACAGGAAATCAGTGTTATTCATGGAAAGATATTGCTTAAGAAAGACTCAAAGTCGTTTTTAATGCAGGGACTTTTAAAAAATTAATTAATGTATTAGGCACTTACCAGCGGTATTTCTTCTTGACGTCTACACGAGGAAATCCGAATTCAGAGCCTACGGTGTTGCCTTCGACAAAATAAATCGTTCCATCTTTGATCACAATTGTCTCATGAATTTCCATTTTTAAAAGCAGATATTTACTTTGCGGCTCAGTGTATATGGAAGATGGGTGTGTTTTATTCGGATACTTGGAAAAGTTGAACTTTTTGCAGTAGGTATTAATGTTCTTGAGGATATACGCGTATTCATCGCCTAAAAGTCCATTTTGAGCGAAACACTTCAATTCTATTGAAGTAATACCCTTTAGCCATTTGTTATTCCAGTCAAATTTGATTGCTCCTCGCTTGGACCGCTGCTCATCTTTCTGAATCTTCTTAAAAATCCGTTTGCTTGTACTTTGAAATGAGGGTTTGGACTTTGGAGCCTCGTTCATACGTTTTGTTTTCAAAGCAATAACACTCTAATTTCTCTTCTGAGAGTTTAAAGTTTAATTCGTCATTTAAAGGCGCACGTCTTCAATACTTTACAAAGCTACAATAAAAACATTCTCGCGCCAACTTTTCTCTTGATGCTTCAAGAAACAAAGCGTTCTGAACTCTCAACGCGTCAGCATGAAGGCCGTGGCCGAAGTTTTTTTTAATTTTTGTAATTCGTTCATTTTACATGAGAGGAAACAAAAACATGCAAAATGCGGGTGAAAGCAGCAATGGTTGTTTACGAAAGCAACTCTTTTTTGAATTTGCGGGAATTGAGTGACAAAAAAGAAAAGTTAATTATAATTAATAAAACATTAGCGAATCAATTCTGAGCAGATTCCAGTAAGGAAGATATTTTAAGAAATTGAGAATTAATTCTTTTCGATTCGATCGTATTTGATAACTTCGTAAGATATTTGCTAACAATTAGTTGTTCAGTAGTTAACTCTGAAAAAATAAGTAAGTGGATTTACTATTCTCTTTTGAAAAGTAGAGATATTACTTTTGCAATTAATAAAACGCAACTCAGAAACACTTTCGAATAAAATTTGGATATGTAGGCAGTTTTTGGAATATAGCTGTAGTTATTTGATTCAGGCTTTGAGCAATTCTTATTAAAAACTCATCCATGAGTTTTGAATTGGAAAGAAAGTATACTGAGTGTAAGACAACTTTGAAGTGAACAATCTTCTTGCAAAAGCTATGAAAATCTCTTGGGTTACTCCATATATTAGAGTAATGCTGTGATAATGCCTGGTTTACTATTGAAACTAACCAATGTAGTCAGTTTTGTGCCTTTGAAAGTTCAAAGAAACCCATTTTGATGCCCAGAGGATATGTTTTCTGATCTTATTTTATTTGAAATTACACGTAGCCAATCATATACCATGGAAAAATTTATAAGTCTATTGAACGGATCAAGCCACATCCCAAACTATTTTTGCTGTCATTTGCAAGAAATCATCGAATTCTTTTTTGCTTTTGGCTCGTATACTCTCAACTATCGATTTTTTTCTCTTTCCATTCTATTGCAGAGATTGCAGCGCAATTGTCCTGCTGGTCCAATATATATTTTGTTCAAGAGCAAATCGATTAAGGTGTTATGAACTCCAAGTTTTTATGAGTTCCATAGCATGTGATCTCAGAAAGAAACCATATCTTTTTAGATGTTTTTGTTTTTGTAAATATTTTGGTAGGCGATATTTATTTCATTTTTGTTTTATATTACTCGTGGATTAATAAAACTTTCTGTACAGCGAAAAGAAAATCATGGCCTGCTCATTCTCAACCGAAGAGGAATTCCAGAGTCTTCAAAAAGAGTCTCTGGCGTTTGTTAACTCAGAAAAAACCTATGCAATGATGCTAAATAACGAGAAAATAACCAAACTCAAGCGAGGTGGATATGTTGTCAAAACTGCCGTGGGACCAATTCAATTTGGCTTGCCGCCTGAAACCGTAAAGGATTCCCTTATCGGAGGGCTTGAAGTTCCCACTAATTACGTTATCCCGTCAAACCGCTTCAACAGAAAATATGGACTAAGCGTGGCAGAATTCGAATTCCCAGCATATTTCAATTACTTTGTGAAAAAAAGGCAAATAAATCTGATCTGTACCAAAGAAGCCGAGCAAGCTATCCGAATCGTCTTTCAGGAAACATTATGCGGACCCAAATCTCATCCTGTAACTATCTACTCCAGCAAATTTCCAGACTTCATACATGTTTAGGATCTAGCCGAGGAATTTCATTATACATTTGATAAGGAAGGAATTCCAAACTTCCATAAAGAGAGATCATATTTCGCAAAGGTGCCTGGCGATCCTACAAAGTTAGTCGATGTTGATACTCTCATCAGATTTACGCTCTTTGATGAAACATCAGGTTTAAAAAGAATCGATGATTGTGTATTTATTGTGGTTTAATGTGCGTTAGGAGTGGCATACTTGGAAGATGGTGTGACTGTGAGAAAAGACGAAGGGTATTTCACGATATTAGAGAACGATCTCGAGATCTGCCAGGTTCCCGATGAGATCGAGCTCAACACAGACGAGGAATATAAGGATTACGACTCAAATACGATTACTATGAAGGGATTGATGAATAAAGAGATAAGAGAGTTTGAGCCTCCGGCATTTGGAGTGACGATCCTTGGATGCTCTCATGGGTTTGATCCGAAAGGATCAACAACAGGATTCATCCTCTGGATCAATAAAAGGTAGCTTTTCTCTATTTCCTTATGTGGGTTGACTGGGTTTCCATTGAAAAGAGGAATTATGGTAGACCCGCCACCATTTTCGTCAATGATTCTGAGAAAATATTCGATTCCGCCTTCGCTCATCGAATGCGTTATTATCAGTCATTGTCATGCCGATCACGACGCTGGAGTCATTCAAAAAGTGCTGGAAACTTCAAGGGTTGAGGTAAGGGCGTCTTTTTGCTATTTGAAAGTTTATTTGGGCAATTTCGCGTAGATCATCACGACGAAAACTATCATGGAAAGTTTTATCAGGAAATATTCAGCGATCACTCAGATCGATGAGATGCTCATGAGAAAATTATTCATCTTCAGGCCAGTCATTATTGGAACTCCCATGCTGATTCACGGAGCGCAATTCAGATTTTTTTACGCATTGCACACCATCCCTTGTATTGGGTTCGGCGTCCACTACGGTGATCGAAGCATATATTTTTCTGCTGACACCTACTACGACCCTGATAAGTAATAAAATTGTCGGAGGCATGAGTACTAATGTTTCATAGAATGATTGAGCTTAGAAAGCAAGGTTTAATGACCCAAAAGCGATATGAGATGCTTGCAGGAGTAAAATTAGGAAACTACAGTTTGATTCTCCACGAAGCTGGAGTCCCTCCAATCCATACACCTATCAGTGTCCTTGCGAATCTTCCTTCAGACGTAATAATTCTCTTGAAGACTCGATACTGAGTTATATCGAATGCTATTAGGTTAAAAAGAGACTCTTGTTGGTTCATGTGGCCAAAAAGGACGTTCCTCCTAACGCAGAACTCAACGTCGCGCTTCCAGGAATCGAAAACACGATTTCACTTGAGGCGATAGTCCCAAAAGCGCTGCCGATCTTCAGAAAAATCGATCTTCTTTCTGGAATAGAAGTCTTTGAGAATCTTTCGATTCGAAATGCAAGGGATCTCATCCAAGTTTCAACAGAAGAGCATTATAAAAAAGGCCAGATTGTAATGCTTTCCTGAGGATTCCCACTCTTAAAACCTTGCTATCTTTCTAAATTAGATTGTAAAAGAAGGAACCTTTGGAAATAAATTCTACATTATCGAACGAGGCATAGTGAGAGTTTATTCTACATCTCCTGACCAAAAGTAATTGTTTATCATAACAAGACGTTGCTCACATGACTCTTCATGCTAGATTTGAAAGATTTGCTGTGGTAGGAGATTATTTCGGAGAGTCAGCGTTGCTGGATTCGAAGTCAAAAAGAATGGCGAAGTAAATTTGCGTTTGTTTCAAGGAAAATAATATATATCTAATTTCAACATTCAGTGTTGAAGCAGTTACTGATGTAAGTCTGTTTGTCATTGAGAAACACGATTTTTGGTTCGTGTTTGGAGAGAACCAGGGAATGGAAGCTCCTGTCATGAAAAAATTATTAAATTTGTCGAACTCAAGAAAATCAAAAGCAATCCAAACAATTATCAAGTAAAATCCCTTTTCATGAGAACACAATAGTAATTATCTCTCTTATAGAAACCCTGTCCTCACAGAGCTAACCCAATCACAAAAAACGCAACTAGAGATGATTTTGAAATTAGTTGAAGTAAGCTGATTGCTTTTTAGAGATGGTGTCATTATATATTCCTCACTAGGTAAAAGAAAAAGAAACTCTCTGGGCAGCAGGAACAGAAGCCACTTTTGTGTTCATTGTCGTGTCAGGAGTCTTTAAATTTGTGTTATGTCCAGAAGCAAAGCTGGTAGATGAATTTTTGACAGGAAGCTTCGTGGGAGAAGTGAAAGCGCTGTTGAATAATACCGTGCTTACCACGACAGTGAAAGCGATGACGGATGGTCTTATTTACAAGATATCGAAAGATGATTTCCTCAATTTCCTCTCGAAAAATCCTGGACTCTTGGTCAGCTTCTCCGAAAATAAATACATTATATAAATTTTCTTACATTAAGCTTTTGCTCGAATAAAGTGTTGGCTTCGTTTGCTACTATGGCTTTAATTTGCATTTTACACCAATTAGATTTGCGAAAGTGACTCTTCATAGAAAATATCACGAGATTCAGCTTATTCATAACAAACTTTGATTACAAGGAGAATTGTTGATGCGAAAGTTAGTAATTCAGATTTGTGTTAGTAGCAGTTCAAGTATATCGATCAGTATGCTTTGTTGACATAGCCATTGTCTATAACTAACTTTCATTTGTCAGATAACGGTCTCACTTTCAAAATTGGACTATTAAATATAGGGGAATATCTTGTGCACCAGCACAATCTCGCTATCCATGTGTTCAATGATCATCTATAAGTGAGTGGGCCCCTATTTTCTGGCTGTGGTCTCTCAGCAGCACCTTGAGATAAAATCTTTACTTGTTCGATTTTTTCGTTGATTGTTCAAAAAAGCTGGCGAATTCTAAAAAGACTCACCCTAGAAAGGTAGGGATCCATCGCTCTGTTTGTCCAGCAGAAGATACTAAACGTTGAATCTGAAAAATTGTTAGGACTAATCCGTAGACTTCATTAACCGATATCGAAGATATTTGAAGAATAAATTTGATTAATCGAGGTTTAATTATAACGAAAAATATTGACCATTATATTTGAGGAAGCTTACATTTTCAAGAGGAATGCTTCCCACCTTTCCAGGACCGAACCTGTTGATATATGAACCCCAGTCCATTCCAAATTCAATTTATCGGTGATACTATTTTGAGGTAATTATAAGCAGAGTCTTTAGAAACTGTCATTCGTTTTTCTAATTTAGAACCTCTATTTCGACTTTTATTTGGCTCTCGAAAACTTGAAACCTCAAGAAGAATCTCTAATTATTCGAATATCTCGTTGACCAGCTAAACGATCGAATAAGAATAATCAAATGAAAGGCTATCAATTAATCCATCCAGTAGAGACGGCCAACATCAATCTTTCAAAGAAAATAGAACTTTTTCGCATGGCTATTTAAGGAAGGAGATATGAAACTCAGAACAACAAATAAAGCAAAAAACTAAGAAAACTACGAAGTAATCAAAACAAACTCACCAAATGGCAAATATCAAAGTCGTCACACTACTCTTGTTTGGTCTTCTGCTGGTCTCAGGTAAATCTAGTGAACGAATTCGTATTTCTAATTGTCAATTTTGCTTTTAAATAGTCCATTCAGCGTCATTAAAAAGAAGGAAATTGAGCCAACTTCTTGGCTCGACCTATCAAGCGGTTTCTGCTGATCAAGCAGCTTCGTCTTCCTCGTACCAAGCTGTTTCAGCCACAGACACAGGGCTTGGACTCGGATTAGGCGGTGGTTCAAGTTACCAAGCCGTCTCCGCTGATCAGGCAGCCTCGTCTTCCTCTTATCAAGCTGTTTCAGCCACAGACACAGGACTCGGACTTGGATTAGGTGGTGGCTCAAGTTACCAAGCCGTTTCTGCCAACCAAGCTGCTCAATCGGCTTCATACCAAGCTGTTTCTGCAGCCAACACCGGCCTTGGTTACGGTTACGGTTTGGGTGGGCTCGGTGGCGGCTCAAGTTACCAAGCCGTTTCTGCCAATCAAGCTGCTCAATCTGCCTCATACCAAGCTGTTTCTGCAGCCAACACCGGTCTTGGTTACGGCTATGGCTACCCTAACACTTTGGGAGGCTATGCTTATTATCCAAGCACTCTTGGAGGTTACTCTTACTATCCTTCTACTCTGGGAGGTTATAACTATGGCTATCCAAGCACCCTTGGAGGTTACTCAACTTATCCAAGTGCCCTCGGAGGATATCCTTATTACCCTACTGCTGCTACGACAGGTTATGTAATGATATAATTGAAACAACTGCACAGGAAAGGCTGCGGAATTAAGAGAGTTCACGCGCTAACTAAACTCTATAAAATTAATATAAAATTGAATAATGAATAATGAGTATTAATAATAAATAATGTTGATGAAAAAATTTATTTCTGACTTGGAATTCAAATAAATAGTCACACGCACTCATAATCTATGCTATAAGAATAATGAATTGCCCCCTATAAAGAGATATTTCCAAGTTATTAGCCAAAATTAACTCATACCACTCAAGTTAACTACTTAGATAGTTGTAATAATTCCTTCTTACATTCAATTGAAGATCTTTGTTTACAAGCTGAACTCTTTCAAAGTTAGTTTGTTGAATAAATTTTTTACGTATGTCCATGTAATATTCTTCTTACAAATGGCATCTATTATGATTATTATGAAGATTCAAACCACCAATTCAAACACATAATATTAATTCTTAAGAGTTGCAATATTTACTTACACGCAGTCGCAGTTCTGGCTTGAGACTGAAACAATATCCGCATTTTGGCAGTTCATGCAGGCGTTGGTGCCTTGGTTCACACAATGGCCATCCTTATAGCAGATACATCCGTTCAAGGAGAGGAACATAGGGCACATTCTTCCAGTATTAGCGCGCTCTTCTTTCGTGCATTTATGAGCATCTTTAGGGGCTTTAAGCACACATTTAGATGACTTAGGGCAAGCTCCATCGTCAACAACAGCAACGACGTTATCACCTTCACAGGTTGATTTCCAATCAACGATTTTTTGTCGGGTGCAGACTCCATCGTCGGTGCAGACGCAACCTTGAGTGGCCTTAACTTTTTCAGGCTTAGCGGCCTTTTTGGCTCCTGATTTGCCCTTTTTGGCAGTTTGAGTTACGAGGATAGGGTCAGTTGAAGGATCAATTTTAATACTAGCAGAGATAGGCTGGACATCGACTGCTGGTTCGACAGCAGGATAGAGAGAAATTTCTGGCTCAACAGCAGGCTTAACAAGAATTGGTCTTACAGCTGGTTTAATCACTGCTGGCTCAACAGAGATAGGTTCAACGGTGATAGGTTCGACTGCTGGTTTAAGCACTGCTGGCTCAATAGTGATGGGTTCGACAGCTGGGAGTACAGCAGGCTCTAGCATAACAGGCTCAGAAATAGGAAGAGGTCTTATGGTTGGTCTAATTGGTTGGACAGTGATTGGGTCGACAGTCAGCTCTGGTTGCTCGATGAGCTTAATAGGCTCGTAAATAGGAAGAGGTCTGATTGTTGGTCTGACTGGTTGGATTTCGTTTTCTGGCTCATAAATAGGAAGGATATGATATTCCGGTTCAACTGGGAGGATATGATATTCAGGTTCAACTGGGAGGATATGATATTCAGGTTCAACTGGAAGAATATGGTATTCTGGTTCAACTGGAAGAATATGGTATTCTGGTTCGTCGCATGCTGGATCGGTATCTGGGTTGTATGGGATCGGGTCGACGTTGGGATCTGGTTCGATCACACCAATGGCATCAGCTGGGTATTTGATTGGGCAGACATGTAATAAACCTTTCTTGAGGTCAGGGCATTTTTCGCCCTCGTTTACTGAAGCTGCTTCTTCTTCAGCACACCATTGGCATCGAGTTTTGTCGTCTCTGAATTCACAAGTTCCGTCCGAGAAGCAAACACAAGCCGGATATTTTCCACCTCCATTCCACAATTCTTTACAAGGACCCATGTCATCAACGGTACATCTGTTGGGAATGAAGTCTGCTTTGGCTTGTAAGAGATTAGCTACTCTGCTCGACTTTGTGGCAGCAAATGCTCCACAAAAGACTATTGCCAGTCCAAGTAGTAGACACAGCTGTTTATTTGAATTCCTCATTGTTTGTTTTGAGAAGTAGTGGTTTTGTAAGTATTTGTTAGTTTATGATAATTCAGAAGATACGCGAGTTTAAATAATAAAAATTACCGTTTATTAATTTCCCGAAAAAAACAAATGAATATCGGTTGCCGGCTAATGAGTTCAAAATCGAATAGAAAGGAAAATCTTCAACGACAAAAGAAAATTTCCTGCAAGAATTATCTCTATTCTGGAAAAGGTAAAGAAGAGTTCTTTCACTCTAACCCTTCCATGCCGTTTGGCTATAACTTCGAAAAGAGATACACTAGGTTTGCTTTTTTAATGGTGATGATTTACCAGAATTTTTTTTTTGAGGATTGTCATGTATCTACCTAAAGAAGAATAGAATTCAATTTATATCGACACAGTTAAAAACACAATAGTCAATAAGAAAAAAATCACTGGTCACGTGATTAATTACGAGAAGTGAAAGTTTTTCCTAAAGCAGACAGCAGCCGACGGAGCAGAACAAAATAAATCGGGAAATGGCAACCAGTTCTGTGAGATAGAACGTTTTTAACTTACATTAATTTCCAGAAAAAATTTCAAAATTAAAAACTGTCAAATTTAATAAGTTTGTGTCGGAAGATTCTTCCTTCCATGTTCCGTCTGGCCTAAATCTCACAGATTTGTTCTCATTATTCACCTGCTTCATCTTTGTCTCTGAGAGAGTCCAGCTTATGAGGATTGGAAAAAGAAAAGAACAGATAGGACAATTGAGGCCGATAAGAAAATATAATTTCGGGAACCATGCAAACGATAACCTGGATAAATTTAATTTTGGAAAGATCCGTTAAAGATTGTCAGCCTACGAACATAAAAGCTTGACGAAATTCTCTTGCAGCCTGTTAAACGAATACGTAGCAGCTTAATTGTAACAAGTAAACATAAGGAAGGAACTGTGAAGGCTTTTGTTTTTTATGAGTCAATCTGTCCTGACTCAGTCAATTAGTAAAGTCAATTTTGGTGAGTTTATTAATTGCGACTAGCAAAGTTTTGCTTGAATAGATTCTAAGAAAATAGGTGAAACAAAATAAACTGGCATATGATTATATTCCATAGAGAAAAGCAATGTCATATTGATGCCTGTCTCGAGGCATTTTGATTAAAGAGAGCTATTTTTTTTTCTCAAGTGATCTGAGCCCACCATGAGAACGAAGGCTTTAGATTTTCTTTTTCTGGTGCCAGTCTCTTATAGCCGAAAACCTCATCATTAATATCAATCCACTTTCAAAGGCTTTACTCTCTTAAACTCTATTTGTTTTATACTGTAGCTGAAAAGAGATTTCAAATTGTGTTACTTGTGTAGTTTCTCAATTCTTTTGTAGAATCATTTACTATTCATCCGATACTCAGTTGTGTTATGTTGCTCAAATAAATTTTTCGTTAGAATTTTTAAAATTACTTCTTCATTTTCGATAATTTTATAATATGCATTTTAATAAATTCTCTTCACGATACGCATAGCTCGTCACTTTAGAGAGCAGCTACATGAAGAATCAATCGATCATTATTCCATAGATTTCTCTAGCTGAGCCTTATATTTCTTATAAAACATATGAAGATCTTTACCAGCCTGATAGTAATCCATGCCAGTGTTGATTTCCTTATGGATGACTGCCCCTATTACCATAAGAAGGAAGAAAGCTGAGACTATGATTCCTGGCACCACCTGTCTCTCCAGTTTCTTTAGAGCCGCCTCATGATCTTCTTTATTCGGAAACAGCTTTTTCTCAATTTCTTCCAACAGAGCGGGATCTCGAGCGACCGAATCAGCATGAGCTTTATCAGTAATTCCCTTGTTCCTGCTCACAAGGTAATAGCGTAGGAAATCCTTAATATCCTCTTCTGAAGGGAAATTCCCTTCTCGAAGCTCGTAAGTGCAACCAGGTCGGTCGCGATGGTACACAGCCTCTATCAGGATTCTACCGAGGTCAATTCCTGCAAAGACCGGGCCCATTGACTCGAAATCAATGAAAGCAAAATCTGAGGTCTTCTCATTGAAGAGGATGTTTACAGACCAAAGGTCATTATGACCGAGGACAGTATCATCGTATTTCTTGAGGATCGATTGGATATATTCAATTTCTTCCTTATCGTAAAGATACTTTATCTCCTCGATGATGGGCATGTCGACTTCATCATAGGCTTTGACCGCATATCTTTGTTGAAAGACAGGTGTGAGTTTTGATATGGCTAGGTTGATTATGTTTATCCCACTCATAATATCCGTAGGGAGAGAGTGCAATTTTCCCAGCTGCATCGCAAGTCTTCGCCTTACGACCGTGTCAGTCAACTCTTTTGTAGTCAGGGTCCTTCCTTCAAGAAATTCTTCGACGCGGCATTCATCATTCTGGCCGAAACAGCGTGGACCCAGCCCGTTGGTGCTTAGAAGTTGGTACCAATATGCCTCTATTTTGCCTAATTCTGGATCTGAGTATTGTCTGAATTTCCTCATGAGCACGATTTCAGGTTCGATGCCCTTCTTCAATGCTGTCACCTTGTAAAGCTCTCTTGTGCCTCCTGTTAACGCTTCGCAAGAAATTTCACTCGTTTGGAGATCTTTCCATGAGGGAATCACAGTTTTTATGAATTCAATCTCTTTTTCAAAATTGCGTTCCATTTTGTTAGGTAAAAAAAGTATTTCTTATTAAATCAAACTGATGCAGCTGATTTATATCCCCTTTGGCAGGACGTGGTAAACGCAATCAAAATCGAAATAAATCGAAAATAGGATCTAATTCATTAACATGTCATAATTAAACTTTATTAATTTTCAAAGAAATTTTATCCACTCGATGTGAAATATGCCGTATAATATTCCAAAAAAGGATTTTTTCCTCCCTTAAAAAAAGAGAGAAGTTATGACTTTTTAGGTCGATAGAAAGAAATAGGTGTTGTCCCTGAGTGCAATAATTGGAATCTTAATGCTCACACTAGAGATTCGAGAGTTAAATGGTATATTGTATCAAGAGGATCCCGATTAAGAATCTGAATGCGAATCTTAATTAAGAACAGATAAAAAAATTAATCAGCGCCTTTAAAATAGCAGTGAAATGACGGATGGATATTGCTTACACCTACCACCAATTGCTCGAGAAAATGAAGTTTTCATCCGTTTCCACGTAAGTGATTTAGAAAGAGCGTTGTTCATACCAACAAACACAAAGAATGAAGTAATTATGAGGAAATAGAAGTACTGCCTACTTCATACCATAGAGCACTTTCATATGGAGATTCGATTGCTTTTTTACTAACTTTCTGAGGGAAGCCGCTCAGAGGATAGTTATTCTGCGGATTTCTCTAACATTAGCTTAAATTTCTTATACAGCTGGTGTGCATCTCTGGCCCATTGAAAGTAATCCATGTTTTTCATGTATTCCTTGATGGGGTCCCTTGAAGTAATGGCTACAAGTGCCATAGCCAAAGTATAACTAGAGACTACAACACCCGTTAGCACCTGTTTCCTAAGTTTCATAATTGCCACATCATGATCCTCTTTTTTTGGAAATAATTTAACCTCTAATTCCTCTAATAGAGCGAGATCTCGAGCGACCGAATCAGCATGAGCCTGATCAATAATACCTTTCTTCCTACTGACAAGATAATAACGTAGAAAATCGATAATGTCTTCATCAGAAGGAAAATTGTCTTCCCGAAGCTCATAAGTGCAAGTTGGACGATCCCGATAGAATACAGGTTCTAATAAGATTTTGCCGAGGTCAAAGTCTGCAAAATTGTGGCTTATTATAGTCAAATTGTATTTCTGTCATTGCTTCAAGTTTTTCTTTTTCTGGTGTCAGTCTCTCATAGTCGAAAACCTCATCATTAATATCAACCCACTCTCAAAGACTTTACTCTCTGAAACTCTATTTGTTTTATACTGGAGCCGAAAAGAGATTTGAAATTGTGTTACTTGTGTAGTTTCTCAATTCTTTTGTAGAATCATTTACTATTCATCCGAAACTCAGTTGTTGTGTTATCTTGCTCAAATAAATTGTTCGTTAAGATTTTTAAAAATACTGCTTCATTTTCAATAATTTTTTATAATATGCATTTTAATAACTTCTCTTCACGATACGCATAGCTCGTCACTTTCAGAGAGCAGCTACATGATCAAGCAATCAATCATTATTCCATAGATTTCTCTAACTTGGCCTTATATTTCTTATAAAACGCATGAATATCTTTAGCGTTTTGATAGTAATCCATGCCAGTCATGATTTCCTTATGGATGACTGCCCCTATTGCCATAAGAATGAAGAAACTTGAGACTATGATTCCTGGCACCACCAGTCTCTCCACCTTCTTTAGAGCCGCCTCATGATCTTCTTTATTCGGAAACAGCTTTTTCTCAATTTCTTCCAACAGAGCGGGATCTCGAGCGACCGAATCAGCATGAGCTTTATCAGTAATTCCCTTGTTCCTGCTCACAAGGTAATAGCGTAGGAAATCCTTAATATCCTCCTCTGAAGGGAAATTCCCTTCTCGAAGCTCGTAAGCGCAACCAGGCCGGTCACGATGGAACACAGCCTCTAAAAGGATTCTACCGAGGTCAATTCCTGAAAAGGTCGGGCCCATTGTTTCGAAATCAATGAAAGCAAGATCTGAGGTCTTCTCATTGAAGAGGATGTTTGTAGACCAAAGGTCATTATGACCGAGGACAGTATCATCGTATTTCTTGAGGATCGATTGGATATATTCAACTTCTTCTTTATCGTAAAGATACTTTATCTCCTCGATGATGGGCATGTCGACTTCATCAAAGGCTTTGGCCGCATATCTTTGCTGAAAGACAGGTGTGAGTTTTGCTAGACCTAATGTGACTATATGCATCCCAGCCATAATATCCGTGGAGAGAGAGTGCAATTTTCCCAGCTGCATCGCAAGTCTTCGCCTTACGACCTTGTCAGTCAACTCTTTTGTAGTCAGGGTCCTTCCTTCAAGAAATTCTTCGACGCGGCATTCATCATTCTGGCCGAAACAGCGTGGACCCAGCCCGTTGGTGCTTAGAAGTTGGTACCAATATGCCTCTATTTTGCCTAATTCTGGATCTGAGTATTGTCTGAATTTCCTCATGAGCACGATTTCAGGTTCGATGCCCTTCTTCAATGCTGTCACCTTGTAAAGCTCTCTTGTGCCTCCTGTTAACGCTTCGCAAGAAATTTCACTCATTTGGAGATCTTTCCATGAGGGAATCACAGTTTTTATGAATTCAGTCTCTTTTTCAAACTTACGCTCCATTTTGTTCTGTCGAAAAATAATTTCTAATTATATCAAAATGATGCTAGTTATTTATAGAGCAGGAAGTGTTATTTATAGAGCCTTTAGCAATTTTATTGAAAAACGGACAGAATTCATTGACACCTAATGAATAAACCTTATTAATTTTCAAAGAAATTTTATCCACTCGATGTAAAATATGCCGTATAATATTCCAAAAAAGGATCCTCCCTTCGACAAAAAAAGAGAAGTTATGACGATTTCGGATGTTAGAAAGAAAAAGGTGTTGCTCCTAAGTACGGCAATTGGAATCTTAATGCTCACACTAGAGAGTCGAGAGTTAAATGGTATATTGTCTCAAGAGGATCCGGATTAAGAACCTGAATTCGAATCTTAATTAGGAGCAGCTAAAAAATTAATCTCAACCTTTAAAATAATATCGAAATGATGGATGGATATTGTTTATGCCTCCCACTAATTGCTCGAGAAAATGAAGTTTTCATCCGTTTCCACGTAAGTGATTTAGAAAGAGCGTTGTTCATACCAACAAACACAAAGAATGAAGTAATTATGAGGAAATAGAAGTACTGCCTACTTCATACCATAGAGCACTTTCATATGGAGATTCGATTGCTTTTTTACTAACTTTCTGAGGGAAGCCGCTCAGAGGATAGTTATTCTGCGGATTTCTCTAACATTAGCTTAAATTTCTTATACAGCTGGTGTGCATCTCTGGCCCATTGAAAGTAATCCATGTTTTTCATGTATTCCTTGGTGGGATCCCTTGAAGTAATGGCTACAAGTGCCATAGCCAAAGTATAACTAGAGACTACAACTCCCGTCAGTACCTGTTTCCTAAGTTTCATAATTGCCACATCATGATCCTCTTTTTTTGGAAATAATTTAACCTCCAATTCCTCTAATAGAGCGGGATCTCGAGCGACTGAATCAGCATGAGCCTGATCAATAATACCTTTCTTCCTACTGACAAGATAATAACGTAGAAAATCGATAATGTCTTCATCAGAAGGAAAATTGTCTTCCCGAAGCTCATAAGTGCAAGTAGGACGATCCCGATAGAATACAGGTTCTAATAAGATTTTGCCGAGGTCAAAGTCTGCAAAATTGTAGCTTATTCCTTCCAAATCAATGAAGGTGAATTCTGAAGTCTTCTCATTGAAGAGCACGTTTGTTGACCACAAATCGTTATGGCTAATGACTATATCCTCTTCATTTGAGCAAATTGACCGAATAAATTCAGTTTCTTCTTTTCCGTAAATATATTTCACTTCTTCAATAAATTCCAAATCAGTCTCTTTAAAGCTTTTGTTTTCATATTTCTTTTGGAAGATCATCGGAAACATTTTGATGCAGTTCAACACCAAATTACTTTTTTTATCCAGTTTATCTAGAGTGAGAGAATGCAATCTTCCCAGCTGCATGGCTAGCTTTCGTCTTAGTACTTTGTTGGTCAATTCTTTAGTCGTTAATGTTCTGCCTTCAAGAAATTCTTCTACTCGACATTGTTCATTTTGTCCAAAACATCGTGGACTTAAACCATTCGAGCTTAAAATCTCAAAGAAATAGCTCTCTAACTTATTTCTTTCTGGATCTGAAGTTGGTCTAAACTTTCGCAGAAGAACGATTTCTGGCTGAACGCCTTCCTTTGATGCTGTCACTTTGTAAAGTTCTCTTGTTCCTCCTAACATGACTTGGAAGGAAATGTCACCTGCTTGCAGGTCTTTCCAGGTAGGAACTGCGCTTTTGATGAATTCTTTCTCTTTTTCGAATGCGGCTTCCATTATCTATTAAAAGGGTTTGACTGTGATAAAAATTTATGAAAATAATGAATATACAAAGCCTTGGATTACATTTAGTTAATAAATACATCAAATTTTGTAGTCAATTGGAGATTTATGGCCTAACAACCCCGAGTCGTTCCTATTTAATTGCAAATTAGACTCGAGAATCCTTGAAATCATCGTCAACTAGCTTTCTTTCTTAGATATGATGAGATTCTGCTCAATATGGACAAACTATTAGTTTCGAAGTTGAGATCGGAAAAGTCATTAATATGGATTATACTATTTTCAGCTAGTCACTGATTACATATTTTGTATAGAATTCTGTACTACTTTTTTTTTTCATCAGAAATGGGAAATGTTGGTCTTTTCATATTGCAAAATTTATTTAGGCAATGACCTCAAGCACAATCATTCTACATCTAAGGGTTCTGGACTTATATTTCTTGTAAAACTTGTATGCATCTTTAGCATATTGGAAGAAATCCATGCTTTGCGTGGTGAAAGTAGTAGTGGAATTCTCATCGTCTTTCTTTTCTGTGGAGCTCTCTGGCATAACACTCACATTCACTATAATCAAGAAGCAACTGGAGACCACAATTCCTGGTAGGATCTGTCTTTCCATCTTCTTTATAGCTGCCTCATGATCTTCTTTATTCGAAAACAGTTTTTTCTCAATTTCTTCCAATAGAGCGGGATCTCGAGCGACCGAATCAGCATGAGCATTATCAGTGATTCCCTTGTTCCTGCTCACAAGATAATAGCGTATGAAGTCAATAATCTCTTCTTCTGAAGGGAAATTTCTTCTCGGAATTCATAGGCGCAGCCAGGGCGGTCTCGATGAAAAACAGGTTCTAATAGGATTTTCCCGAGGTCAAATCCTGCAAAATTATAGCTGATTTCTTCCAAATCGACGAAAGTGAATTCTGAAGTCTTCTCATTGGACAAAATGTTTGTCCACCATCGATCATTATGACTAAGGACTATATCTTGTTCATTTGAGCAAATAGATTGAATAAACTCATGCCTTTCCCTCCCGAAGAGATGCTTCACTTCTTCGATGAAAGCCAAATTGACTTCTCCATAGCCTTTGTTCTCGTATCTCTGTTGGAAAATCATTGAGAACAGTTCGATGCAGTTCAACACCAAATTACTTTTTTTATTCAGTTTATCTAGAGTGAGAGAATGCAACTTCCCGAGCTGTATGGCTAACTTTCGTCTGAGTACTTTGTCGGTCAATTCTTTGGTGGTCAATGTTCTGCCTTCAAGAAATTCTTCTACTCGACATTGCTCATTTTGCCCAAAGCTCCGTGGACTTAAACCATTCGAGCTTAAAATCTCAAAGAAATAGCCCTCTAACTCATTTCTCTCTGGATCTGAACCTGGTCGGTATTTGCAAAAGAACGATTTCTGGCTGAAGGTCTTTCCTCGTCGTTGTCACCTTGTAAAGCTCTGTTGATGCCCCTGGCATGACTTGAAACGAAATTTCACCTGATTGCAGGTCTTTCCAGGTAGGAACTACGCTTTTGATGAATTCTGTCTCTTTTTCAAAGGCGGCTTCCATTCTAATTTTGGAGTTTCCGTTTCAAAAATTTATGAAAATAATGAGCACACAAACCCTCGATTTACACACAGTAAATAAATATATCACTCATCTATGGTCAATTGGAGATTAATAACCTATCAAGACCCGGTTCATTACTTGTAAAACTTCCTATCAAATTCACGATTATCCTCGAGAATTTTTAAATCTTAGCCGAAGATAGACTATTGGTTTTGAAGTTGAAATCTGAAAATTCAGTTGTTTGGCTTATACTCACTGATTACATGTTTTGTGTATCGAATTCTGAACTATTTTTTTTTTTTCCATCAGGAGTCGGAAATGTTACTCTATACATTTTACAAAATTTATTTTGGAAAGTGACCTAAAGCACAATTATTCTACGTCTAATGGTTTCTCTAATTTAGACTTGAATTTCTTGTAAAACTTGTATGCGTCTTTAGCATATTGGAAGTAATCCATGCTTTCCGTAGAGAAAGTAGTAGAGTAATTTGTACCGTCTTTCTTGGGATTCTCAGTGGAATCTTTTGTGGGTTTCTCTGGAATAAGAGTCACGATCGCAATAACCAAGAAATAGCTAGAAACCACGATTCCTGGTAGGATCTGTCTTTCCATCTTCTTTATAACTGCCTCATGATCCTCTTTCTTCGGAAACAGTTTTTTCTCAATTTCTTCCAACAGAGGGGGATCTAGAGCGACAGAATCAGCATGAGCCTTATCAGTAATTTCCTTGTTCCTGCTTACAAGGTAATAGCGTATGAAATCAATAATCTCTTCTTCTGAAGGGAAATTTTCTTCTCGAAGCTCGTAAGTGCAACCAGGTCGATCTCGATAGAAAACAGGTTCTAATAAGATTTTGCCGAGGTCGTCTCCTGCAAAATTGTAGCTGATTCCTTCCAAATCAAGGAAAGTGAATTCCGAAGTTTTCTCATTGAACAATATATTCGTAGACCACAAATCATTGTGGCAAATGACGAGATCTTTTTCATTTGAGCAAATAGACATAATGAAATCAGTCTCTTCCTGACTGAAGAGATACTTCACCTCTTCGATGAAACCCATATTGATTTCTCCGAAATCTCGGCTCTCGTACTTCTTGTTAAAAATAGGTGTGAGTATTTCTACGGCATACAACACCAAGCTCTTTTTTTCCAGCTTGTCTATAGTGAGAGAATGCAATTTTCCCAACTGCATGGCTAGCTTTCGTCTTAGTACTTTGTCGGTCAATTCTTTAGTCGTTAATGTTCTGCCTTCAAGAAATTCTTCAACACGCCATTTGTCATTATAGCCATAACACCGCGGACTTAAGCCATGTGAGCTGAGGGCATCGAATAAATGTGCTTCTAACTCATTTCTTTCTGGAATGGAGGTCGGTCTAAACTTCCGCAGAAGAACGATCTCAGGCTGAATGCCTTTCTTCAATGCTGTTACTTTGTAAAGTTCTCTTGTGCCCCCTGACATGACTCGGAAGGAAATTTCACCAGTTTGCAAGTCCTTCCAAGTAGGAACTACACTTTTGATGAATTCTGTCTCTTTTTCGAAGGCGGCTTCCATTGTAGAATTTTTTATATGATATCATTAAGCAATAAAATAACCAGAATCACAAATATACAGTAGACTCTTCGAAAATGATTCAGTAAATCAAGGAGACACATTTGTTTGGAATATTTCTAATTCAACAAACCCAATGTATTCTGGTAGATTATCACGGTTAAGGATACTTCAGCTAGGAAATCAGAAATATCTTCGTTAATATATACCTTTTGCTTCAAAAGTCGAAGTTGAATATTGCTATAATTTCCTATTTCACCCTAATCTGAAAAATGAACTGACCAAATAGAACTCTGTTGCTTAAAGCTTTAGCATGGTTCATCTGGTCATTCTCTGCTGGTCCCTTATTGTCAAAGAAATGGTTGAGAAAGGTTTTAATAAGATATTTAAAAATTTGTCATGATTAAAACTCAGTTATGGCAATAAATAATTAAAACAAGAATACAACTACAGAGCGGGTTTTATGGTTTAAAACGCTTTTCCTACCCAATTTATTCTATTCAAGCGAGAAATCAATCCTCTTAGGCACTGTGGGCTCAAATCTCATCTTTTGATACTTCTTCAATCGGTACTTCTCCATCGATTTTCCCATCAAACTTCCGTAATTCGACGAATTTTTTGTTTTGAAAATATGCTTTGAATTTTTATTCAGTCCATTGTCTATTTGAATCGGCGAAATATTTTCCTTCTCAGCAGAATAATTGCTCTTCATATCAAAGCTTTTAGCATCATCAGGTCTCACATCGGTCTCTTTCTTCTTTTTCTGGTCCCAACACCATTTATATACCTTTAAAATTCAAAATTAGTAACACATCAACAAAAAGTTGTCTATACCTGTGATTCAGAGAGTCCGGTCACTCTGGCAACATGTAATATTTTATCTTTGCTCCAGAATCCGTCTCTTTCAAACTCGGCTTGTAAAATTTTGAGCTGTTGATTTGATTTTCTCTTTCTTTTCCTGATTTCGAGGGCTTTTTGGCACTCTTTCGAGTTGCTTTCATCTTCTTCCATGTCAAGGTGACTATTCATGCTATTCATGTGTCTGTTTCCATTGTTATTGATTTGGGACGTGATATCTCTCAGTGGTTGGCGTTCGCCGTTAGGGATATCGTTTAAATTTTGGTGCATTCTTTTGGTGTCTCGTCTATTATTTTCGTTGTTTTGTTCTTGGGTGAACTGTAGCTTCTTCCCAGGCTGTTCGCAGTCGAACAGAAGCTCTTCGATGTCGGATTTGTACGCGGTATCATGTCGTTTGCTGCTATTTTCAAAATTTCCTAAAAATCCATGATCACTCATCTTTCTTGTTTTCAAAGCGCTGAGGGAATTCTCCTGTTGATTCGTTATGAGGTCCTGGTGTCTCATGGTCATATACTGCAATTTAACATGCAGTTGGCAATCAGCTGGAGACGTGAGAAGTTGCAAGAAGTTGTTGATTTGCGGAACAGGCGTTTCGAACTCCTTTTTGGAGTGATAATCGTAGAATTTGCGGATGCGAGGGGTCTCGATGCTAATGAAGTCTTGTTGGTTGGCTTCCATTTGTAAAAATTTGAGAGATAACTAAAAGATAGTTTTGTTAATGTTGCTTAAATATTTTTTTATTATATGCTGTTTTTGCTCATTTGAATTTAAATAAATAGCTGTTTGATCTAACGAGCAAATTGTTTCTGTTGCAACTTACAAGCAGCCTCAAATCTTTTTTAAAATAGTAACTAACTATCCAAGTCTAAGAGAGAAATTGCGGTTTTGGTAGAGGATTCACGTCATGTAACAACACGTAAATTACAAAATAAAAAAGGACAAAAAGAAACAAAAATCAAGTCTAATCTCTCTTTTTTGAGACCATTGGGATATGTAGTGACTCTTGAGTAGGGAATATGCGGTTACGATAGGCGAAACTAAGGAATTCCATTGCAATGAAATAAAGCGGGATGAATAATGACAGGTATTGGACCCAAGAAAACTTCAGACTCTCGAGGATCGTTGGTACGTATCTAAATGGGCTAAATGAGCTAGGATTTCAAAGGAAAGCTTTACAAGATATGTTGTCGGGCAGGAACATTCAATTTGATATGGATATTCGCTTTGGTGTTGCTTCCGCCTTGAAGAACATAGTATTCATAATCTGCTGACAGTGTATCTAAGAAAGCAGAGTTTAGTTTCTCATGCAATTGGGTAAAGGCGCTACCGTTCCTGGCCAGCTTCGCCGTGATTAAATCATTGAAATTTAGGGTCGCGTAAGCTGAGTCGAAATAACTGACATTATATAGCGTCCTCCATGTACGACTATAAACAATGGAAATTAGATGGAAAAGCTGCTGAAGTTAAACCTCGAACGAATCGGATTTCTTTGGTTAAAATCAATGTCGCCGAAGACGTACGCTCCGGACATACCAATCGTTGAGCTTAAATCGATTGTGATGAAATCTATCATTTGCAAGTTCGTGATTGCCTACAATGTTATTACGAATTGATCGGCTGAGTGAATAAATACTGTAAATCCGTAGTCAAAAAACAGCATAATAGTCGCTTGCTCCAGATTCGCGGTAGTGCTGAAAAATTCAATTTCGAAATCAAACGAGTCAACTTTCCCGTCGCCATCTACGTCTTCAGCAATTGTCTAATGATGAATGTAGTGCTTCAGAAAAAGAGGAACTGTTACCTTGATAGTAGGACTAACGATTTTGTTGCCAAATTTATTGTTCAGCGTCGGCACGGTTGAATAAGCATAGGAAACGCCACTTTCAGAAGTGTATATGATTGCTTCATTACGAAACCTCATTGTGGGTTGCTCGTAGCCGTCTTTTATTACCGTCCAGAAATCTAAGAGCAGATGTGAGGTGGTTGAGATGTGATGAATTACAGCCTGTGGAGAAGGATATGAAGAAAGGTAGAACTATGATGATAATCCAAACTGAGATGCAGAAAATCCATGCGCAAGAGCAGACATTTCCATAGTAGTGTTTTTTGTACGCTTCGTTGATGAGATATGGCATTACTTTAAAAATAATTTGAATTTATCTCGATTTCTTATTTGAAAATCTCTCTGTGTTTAATTGAAACTCCTTGGTAATATCGAAATCTTACATAACTTCGAGATAGACCTGCTTGACTTAAGAATATATAGTAGAGAAGATGTTTAAATACAAGGCATTTATATAGCGGATTTATTATTATTTTACACGCATCTCGGTCAAACAGATGAAAAATCATTGTAATTTTATAACGCTACTTGTTAGGATTCCCATAATAATCATCTTCGCAAACTATCAACTGATAAACAACAGGCAAAAATTTCGATTTAGAAGGTCCCAAGATCTTCTGTATCTCTTCATTATAATCGTCTTCGGCATTTTGTTCCTTTTGAGAAGATAAAGTTGATGAAAAACTTCATGAAGATTTCATGCTTACCGAAAGAAGTCTGTACACAGAGTAGAACGCATCTTCTCCCAGTTGTGCTTCGAGATAACTTTTCATAGTTTCAATTCTATTTTGAGTTTTCATTAGGTCGATCCCAAATCACACTGAATACCTATAACACAGGCTGTCCTTTGTGTCAATTCCAGGGATGTCGTTTCCTTCGACCTTTAAAAACCTGATGATCATCATAATAATAAGCATTCAAGTACTACCCAATACTTACTTTGAAACATCCCTTTGAGAAGGATCTTCTTCAAAACCATCATCTGAAGTGTTTCCTTGACCCTTCTTCTTTTCTATTGGGCTAAGCAAGTTGTTCAAATCATTGAACAGATTATCTTTATTTTCTCTTTTCTCTTGGGACTCATTGATTTCCTCTACGTTAAGCTCCGCAAGTATATTACTTTCCTTCTCCCTTTTCTTATTTTGGATATTGTTTGTTGGTAAATTTAACTTCTTTATGATTGGGACGTCAAATTTCTTTTCTTCCTCATGAGTTTTTTGATTTCCCGTGCTGTTTCGTCTTTCATTGGATAAGTCAATTGGAGGAAGAATATTTCTTGCATTTGAGTTGTTCTATGAGGATTTAAAGTAATTATATTGGCTCTGGTGAGCTTAAAGGAAGAGTAATTCGAAGATAAATGGCCAATTATAGAAAAGAGTAGCAAAGTACCTCTTTTTGGAGGAGAAGTCCTTTATTTTTTGGTTCAATTTCAGAGTTTTTCCCTTCGAGGTCATTCAATTCGCTCTGCTGCTGCGAGTTGTTAATTATGCTGCTGAGTTGACTCTGTGGATCGATAACCTTCGACATTCTAACTTGATCCAGAATGGCACCACCAAGGCCCTCCGCGTCTCGTGACGAGTGTCTGTTAGCCATGTTATTTATCAAATTAGTCAACGGACCCTATTTCAGACAAGATAAATCAGGTCATTTGATAATCAATGCAAGTACAGATAAAAACGGCTTTTCTAGTATCTTCTTAATAGGCGGACGATCATTGGGATCTTTGCTTAGCATTTCGCTAATCAAATCTTTCAAATTCTGAGAATAGCCTGGAGGAATCGGCGGATATCTCCCTCGTAAAATTTTCAGAAGCAGTCCATTCATTGCTATGTCAATCCACAATTATAATTTAGTCTCAACGAAAATTCTCACTGGTTGCATCGAACGCATGTCTTAACGTTGTCATTTCATAAAGAATGCAGCCCAAACTCCAGATATCTGACTTCTGGTTATAAGGTTTCACCTATGCATGTAGATGCTTATTGAATCTATTTATCAGCTGCAACTCACTTGGCATATTTCAGGCGATACATAATAAGGCGTTCCTATGGCAGTCTGAGCGCAGTCGCAGGTGTCTTGGAGCACCCGAGCAATTCCGAAGTCACCGATTTTGATCTCGTCTTTGCTCGTGAGAAAAATATTCTGGGTTTTAAGATCTCGATGCAAAACCTTTCGATCGTGAATATATTTCGTTGCCAGAGCGATCTGCACAAACCAATCGAGTATTTGACTCTCGCTGGACCATTTTAGAAAAATATTTGATGGATTTGTACCTGAACCCTTTCCCCAGCTTTTTTTGTTTGGAAATTTTGGTGTACATGTCTCCGCCGTCAGCATAATCCATAACAATACACAGATATCGGCTTAATAGTAATAAATAAATTGAGCGAAGAGGCGATTGGTACTTTTTGTCCATGAAAGATTCTCTGTAACCAACGATAAATGGATGCCGCATTGATTTCAAAACATTAACTTCGTTAACAGCCTCTTCCTTCTGTTTCCGGTCCATTTTGGACACATCAATCACCTTTGACGACAAGTAATCAGAGTCTGCGGATCAGAAAGGCGAAATACTTTCATTATGTAATATTTTCGGTTGGTGATAGACTGCACAAGAATAGCTGAACCGAAGCTTCCTCTTCCAATGACCTCGACTTTTCTGTAGTTACCAGTGATGTTATTATTCGTGCTCATTGCTTAGTTTTGTTTATTTGTTAAAAAATTCAAATTTGTTCTCTGCAAATAATTTTGTGAAATTCTACTGGAGAAAAGTAGAGACTTGCCTTTGATTGCTTAGAAGAGGAGGAAGAGGGTTTGTATATAAGGAATTAAGTATTTTATCTTTCCATAGGAAGGGGAAGAGTGATCTGCGCTCATTATTAGAGTTAATAATCAGAAAATCTATTCCTCAATCCACTAGTATCATGAGATTATTGTGGAATTCTTGATGTGGATCCAATTGTAATGGCAAGATGAACTTATGTGATAATTGGCGTTGCCATTCTTCTGCCCTTATCGTTAAATAGAAAGATTGCTTAACTACTGAATTAGTCTGCATAAATTCAAATTAATAAAAAATTCCCGACGCGTTTGTGAATCCATCATGGATGTCTTTGAGAAATCAAGCAATGAATATGAACCCGAGACCGAAACTGACCTAATGCAACTAGGCTTCTTTAAGGCCTTTGAAAATAAAGCTTCACAAGGTAAAAGATACTTTCAATAGTCAATTAAGTTGATATTGACAAGATGCTTCTCTCAAAGTTAGTGATCTGCCTGACCTGAGCCTGAAACTGGATATTGAAGAAAACTTTGAGCGTTCAGTCTCTTATAGCATTACTCCCTTGAATCCTCACCTGCTTAAATCTTTCAACTCATCCTTTCTTTCTCCTAATAGCGTTCGAGAGATAACTGCTTCACTGAAACAACGCTCGCCATTACTTCCTATCACTTCCAACAATGTTGATGTATTTAAACAGAAAACGAGCCCTGAAGAATCGACTTACCGACTCAACGAATTTCTAATGCATCATATGACTCAAGCCTTTCAAGCAAATCGATTAGCAAATACGTTTAACATACAAACAGTTCAACACTCTCGAACTCAGATTCCAGGTTTTCCTGCTGGGATAAATCATGAAATAACTCGGTGCTCGCCTCAGGGAAGGCTCCAGCCAACTTTCTTGAAAACAGAACAACGCATTTTCAATCAAGGCAACACAGAAAACCTTCATTCGATACCCTGTGATCGAGTTTCAAAAGAGCTTGAAGCTCTAACGTCAAATATTGTTCAAGTTCATAGCACTGCTAAGAAAAAATTTGGAAGGAAACTGGAATTTGAGAATGATGAAGTTATACAAGGCGAATGCCTGCTTAGAAATCCTTATACCACATATTCTGAACTCTCGCAACGCTTAGATGTTTCTCCAGGGTTTAGCATTAACATTCCCAACTTTTCCCCTCTAGTGATGAACGATTTCCAAGCATTTTTGAGAGCGAGTCCGAAATGCTCAGAATCATCAGCAAGGAAACCCATTCCGGTGCAAAATACAAGTTCAACTAGCCTGAAAACTCTCAGCCAGAAAGTGAAAGAAATAGTAGAGGAAAGATCCCGAATTTCCTACAGAAAAGTTGTGGAGATGATTGCTAAGGAAATCGATCCTGACCTACTTTTTCAACTAGAAGAAGGAGACGTAGATGTTTGCATTATTAACCAAACTTAACAAACTTATTATTAAGTTCAAGCAGAATCAGAACCTCAAAAGGAGAGTATACGACTCACTGAATGTACTAGTTGCTGCTGGAGTGCTCAAAAGAGAAGGAGAATACGTAAGCTGTAAACCTGTGAGAGTAAACTCGGGTATGAACTTTCTATTGCCGCTTTTTTCTAACACTGAGGTTTAGATGCTCGCTCGCTCACAGAGATAAATCAAAATAAGTCTGCCCTTTTGTGTCATCTTGTAACAAATAGTGCTTTGCTTCAATTAACAGTATATTTTTAAGAACCTGTCCTCTAAAAGGGTGTTGAAAAAGAAGGAAGCTCTGCGAAAATGTGCGCTGCAGTACCTCACAGTGAGAAATTTGATTGCCCTTAACAATCAGTCAGCTCAATCCTCAGAAACGAAGATAGCATTCCCCTTTATCGTTGTTTCTGCGGAGGCCAAATCAGTAAAACAACAATCTGGATTTTTGTTAATAGCTTCTGTGTTAGATGAGTCTGTCGATGTCCGCAAATTTAAGAGAATTAGCTATTTCTTCAGGTTCCATGATCAATGTGTGTGGAGACGTTGAAGCTGTCCTGAAAATACCCCGCTGCAAAGTATCTGAAGAGACTTTATCCGAGTTTCTTGGGCCAATCCCCCAGAAAAAGCAAAAGATATAGAAAAAATTGCCCTATGCGAAGATAAAACTGAAATAGAAAGAACAACCTTTAGTATCTGTAATCAATGAAGAGATAATTAATTGTTTTCCTTTTTCTATTCGTCACTGTTTATTGTGTAAATTTGAGCCTTTTATTGGCTGCATACCCTTCTTAGTTATAATTGCCTGCAAATATTTCTTCATATGCTTATTCTCACATTGGAAACTTAGGTTTTCTGTGCTGCCTCTATTTCTGAATTATTACATGTAGAATAAATGGGATCATGAACAATTACTTTGAATTAACTTCATTAACTCTAGAAATTGAGATGTACAAACAACACTGTAGCTTCCCTTTAAACCTTTTCCGTTATAATATAAAAAATTCATTGCCTCCTAAAGCTTCCAATGAAGTTGGGATTAAATTCAAATTATTTTTACGGCAAGGTTGGAATATCCCAAATTCGCAGCTAGCAGCGATCTTTACTCTAAACCAAGCTGAGGCTGCTGAGTGGACTTTTTTTTCTTGTTTTGATACCACTCGTTATTAGTATCGTATTTATCTGTGTAATCTTCTTTCAGATCATATCCGAACACCTCATAGAATTGATCATTAAAATCCCTCCGCCAATAGTCCGCATCGCAACGGAAAAATTTCGTAGGATTTCCATTCGGACGATTCGGGTTAGGAAAGCAAGGTAGATTGGAATACCCTTCTTCAGAGCTCAGACTTTTAATCCATTTGTACATCATGAGTCTCATGAACTTATACGCTTCATTTTTATAATTATTTTCTTTATTATATTTACTCTCCAGTTCTTTCAGCTTCACCTCCGCTTCTTCGTGTAACGGTTTCCGTTTGAGGACTTCCTCTTCCAACTCGTTTACTAAATTTTCTAATTCAGAGATTCTGTTCTGCCCTCTCTTTCTCGGACCTTGATACTCTTCAAACTCTTCAAGTATTGTTTTCAAATCGGTTTTTCCAAGAACCATTTTTGCCAGTAGCTCTTTTAACTCTTCGGACAAGTTCTCATCAGCGAGCATCCCTTTCAAAGTTACATCGAACATTTTATCCCCTCTTGTCTTCATTTCTCGCAGGCCATTTACCATATCAGAATTGGCTCCACCCAGCTCTAAACTACTTATTCCAAGGCTTTGAATGTCATTGAATTCCAGTTTGGGAGTTGTCAATTCAGAAACAGTCTGTGTATTTGTGTTATCATAGGGATCATTTTTCATGATTTCCTTACACCAATCGCCTAGAAAGCACACACCAGTCTCTTCAAATCTAAAAATGCTCTGAGGAGTGAGCAGCTCACTGAAACCTGTAATTCCGAGCTGAGTTGTAAGGAATTCTACGTCTAATAATACATCCGAAATCATGTTTTTAATCCAATCCACGTCCTTTGGCTCAGATGGTTGAAAGCCTTTTTTACATTCTTCTTTTATTTCTGAATTTTGTGCTTGTTGAATGTGAGAACTTATAGGAGCGTATGGAAGGGTTGCGAAGGCTATTTTCTTGCCATCTTCGCTGATTTCGAAGCTATTCAGAATAACACTGCCTGGATCAATGGTCATGAGGTAAAGCAATTCTTTGATGAATAGAGTGGCAGCGAAATCGTAGCTTTCTTTGACAAATTCGGAGTTGCTATCAAAAACTCTGATTGTGTGAGGTGGAAATGGAGAAATTGTTGATTTGGCTTCGTAGAGTGTATAGAGAGAGGTTTCTAAGACAGGTTTAATGTCTGAATAGAGAAGCTTAGTCCGTGGAGGGAGAAGATTAGGTGCCTTATGACTGAGCATACTTGGCAACATCTGGAAAGACATTTATTGATAGATTTGTTTATGTTTGAAGTTTATCGGGAAATATTTTTACAAAAGTTACACCTATTGAAACAAAAAATCCCAATAAGAAATATTTATTGAATGCAATATACTTCTTATTCATCTCTTGAAAGTCTTGACTATCATTAGCACAATCAAATTATTCAAATCACTTGAGATAATACAAAGCGAATCCTCTTAGAACCGAAACTTGTGTTTCCCTAACGGTCCACCAAACCCACCAAACATTGGGTGTCCACCAAACATTGGGTGTCCACCAAAC
>ENA-UOTX01000680-UOTX01000680.1-compost-metagenome-genome-assembly--contig:-NODE-680-length-33478-cov-13.952726_pt1 | contig 33478 bp, 18 predicted proteins | sample MGYA00238143_ERZ746982 | MGnify/ENA primary metagenome ERZ746982 (study PRJEB28758, sample SAMN06268862) | compost metagenome | isolation source: single cell | place: USA: California, Emeryville, Joint... | reverse complement strand
GCACTCACTTTGACGAGTGTTCTTGCGACTTACACAACCAACAACTACGTCAAGGCTCCCGTCGTAGTTGTTCAAGATGATGACCTTAACTTCACAAACAAGACCTCTCTCTCATTGGCCAGCATCACTGTTGGTGATTTGCATCTCCTCTCTATACTCCATTCCAAGAACTCTGGAAACAGCTCTGCCAGCAACTGGAACCTCTGGTGGAAAAAACTAGATGCCAAGACTTTCACCTCCTCAGGAGACAATTTCACTGCTCAATTCACCAATCCTCAGGAAGTCATCTTCTACAATAACTATGCTATCGGCTTAGATATTGATAACGATACCGGCATCCCTCAAGTGAGAGCCTACCAAGTCCCTCTAACTGGCGGTGCTGCTCTGCCAAGACTCCAGATCACCTCTAATAACAACCAAAGCTTCACTCCGAAGAGCTTCACTTTTGCCACGATTGGAAAGACTGCTTACATCTTCTACATGGCCACCTACCAAACGGTCAATGTCACCAGCTTCCAAATTGGTTCCTCGACCCTTGGTAGGGAATTCACCTTCACTGACTCCACCACTTTCCAAAGGGCTAAAAATTTGTCTGTTGTTTGGGGCGAATCTTTGGGCAACAATCACCTGTTTGCCACTTGGGAGCGTGATGATAATCTCTGGGAATACCTTATTGATGTTAGCAATGGAGCTGTTCGCACCCCAGTGTTTGTGAACAGCTATAATAAAGATTACGATTGCTCAATCTATGCCACTGACAAAAAATGGTATGGTGAACTTTGCTCGTCCACCGATAAATCTAATGGAACAATCAACTACTACGTGAGAAGAACGGACATGAACTTCCTTGTTCTATTGGCTCAGTACTCGAAAAATACTTCTGCCCTTGTTAACACCTTCCCTTACGGACCCCACCTCGTTATGGTATTTCTTGATTCGGTATCTTCATCCTCACAGTCATCGCAATCATACAGCTACGAAATCTGGAACCTCGAGACCCGCACCTTATTCAAAACGAGAACCCAATTCCTTACTATCGACTCTAATTCTTCATTCAGCTTTTATAGAGTTCCTGCTGGAGGTCTTTATACTCTTCTTTGGGACAACAACAATGCTGACAAGAAATTCACCAATGTGAAGGTTGGCCTCCTCCTTGGAAGTTCATACCTCTCTTCGGTTCTTGGCTTCCTTCTAACCATCATAGCCAGCCTCCTCTTATTCTAAGTCTACACAAATAAGAGTAAGAAAAAAGTAGCTCACACTTTAATTTAGTTAAATGGATTGATCATCTTTAATTACTCATGCGAGCTACATAATGAATGCTTGAATTATCTGTAAGCTGGTCTAGTATTTTTGTGAAAGTCTATATCTATGGTTAGAATACGCCAGCAGTCCAGTGATGAAGAAAGATTATATAATTGAACAATAACTCAAAAACAAACGCTTCAATTAAATCTTTCAATAGGATCAATCGATTAATTGATGTACGGTAAAGGAGAAATTAGCAATAACAATTTTCCTCGCAAACGTGACCACATTTTATTTTTCTATCGTTAACATCAAAATGAAGCATCGAAATATTAAACAAACCTGAAAAACATTGGAAACCAATACTTTGCTAAATTTCAGCTTCCAGTCGTCTCTTTACAAGATCTTTAGAAGTTTATTATATTTTTCTGGGTCCATTATGAGTAAACCGCCAGGCGCGATAGAAATCAAATTGTGCGCATTTCAACGGGTCTTTCACTTATTCATCAGAAGGATCCGGAATATTAAGCTTCGAAGAGGCAATACAGATCAAAAACTGAGGCGATTTAAACCAAACTCCCTATCCCACTTCAACGTTTATTTACAAACTCAGCAATTTTTCAATGGCGGCTTCTAGATGTCCACCCTGTGCTAGACCGCTTAAATAAATGTTAAGTTGACTTTTCAAAACTAATTAGTAAGTGAGTAGTTTTGTTAATATTTATTTCTCATTTGCATTTGATAATTTGATTGTTATTCTATTGTTGACGGATTTTCCATAAATTTATAGTTTGGTTCAGAAACATACTAGTATTTCTGATAAGATTTGTATAAAACCGGGACCCTGCCAAACAGTAGCAATATTTTCTCAATATGTATTAAAACAGTAAAAAAAATCTAATTTATATCCTGAGCTAACCTAATACAAATAATGTATCAAAATTCATTGGCAGTGAGCAATTTACTTCTATCTCTCCATTCTCACAGGGACAGGGTTTTTGATTTCCAAGCATAACGATAGATCACTAAAAAAATGCAAAATTTTGTTTGTATATTTGAATAGCAATTGCTATTTATACATTTTTCGAAACGGAACAGGTCCTTTATCTATTCACATGGAATCTATGCTATAATTTGCGCGTTTCTAATCACGTTGCTTCCATTCCGATATTTCAGAAGCTCTTAAATTCTGATTTGGACTTAAGAACAATTAATTCGCTGAAAAATCAAAAAAATATTATTCCAGTGAATAGTTTTTCATACCGATCGGTTTTGCATTTACAGAGAACCTGATTTAAATTGAATTGAGAAATAATTTCAAGATTAATTTGCTACTAACACAAACTAACCAACCAAAACCTCTCATTTTCATGAATCAGCAAACTTCTGCCAAAGCTATCGACCAGGTCCTTCCCGGATTCTCCAAATATGGCTACCCTGTCGAGATTTTCTGCACGAAGCAAATCATAGAATCGATGACGTGCGTCATCTGCCTTGGAGTCTACAGAGATCCTGTCACCAGCAACACTTGTGGTCATACTTTCTGCAAACAATGTTTCGCCGATCTCAAAGCCAAAGGCGGTTCATCAACCACCTGTCCTGATTGCAGGAAAGTGGTTTCTTCAGCAATAGACACTTTTGCAATCAAGAGCTCGATTTTAAATCAACAAGTTAAATGCCCTCTCAAAGTCATGAAGAATCTCTCATGTAATTGGGAAGGAAAACTCGATCTCTTAGACACCCATCTCGAACATGAGTGTAAAGAGGTTCCTCGAAAGAAACTCAAAGGATACCCCCAATCAATTTTCATGAATCTGGCTACAAGAGACACACTGACCTGCAACTTGTGTAAGGGCATATTTAGAGAGCCTGTGATTGTGGAATGTGGGCATACTTTTTGTAAAAATTGCATTGATAAGTATGAAGAATACATCTCAGCAAACACGGAAGCAGGGCACAAACTTTGTCCTGATTGCTTTAAACGGTACGCCAGTTATTTCCATGTAATTCAGATGCAAAAGATGATCTTAAGAGAGCAAGTTGCCTGTACTGCTGATGTGCTGGGAAAGCAGTGCGCTTGGAAAGGAACTGTGGAAGACTGGGAAATACACCGTCAAAATTGTAACGGAGTTTTAAAAGAATGGAAAGACACGAAAGGAGGCAAAGGCAAAAAACTGCCTCCGTTAAGAGCAGCAGCTCAACGAAGTAATAACGCGTCAGAGAATGCATCTCAGCCGATTATTCAAGCTGGCCCTATTATTCAAGTCCAGCCTATTATTCAGGATCAGCCTGTGATTTACCCTCAGCCTATGATTCAGCTTCAACCTCAGCCTCAACAGCAGCAACAAGGACAACCACAAGGCAATCAAGAGCGACTAGTATCCAGACATCGCTTCCTGGATAGCTGCGAAGGATGCTGTTCTGGAATAGAAAAAGTGCTCAAATTCGTGCTGTTCTTTTTCCTAAAGTCAATTATAGCATTGTTACTGTTCCTTCTCTATCTTTCCACACTCGGTTATGTCCTACCTATCAGAGATCCAGCATTAGCGATCTCAATTGTCCTCATGGCGAATTCAGTAAGCAGTGGATGGTTACTTTTCTTTGGCATAGTGACACCTACGGTTTTGTTCGTTTTCATCGATCTTTATAACCTCACAACAGCTATGTTCAATAGTCCTAACGGAAATACTAACGAAACAAGGGGAATGGATTGGCTCAGTATGAAATATCTGTGCTATCTGGGGACAATCTGCAATGATACAACGTTTCGTAACGCGACCCAGCAGGAAAAAGAGAAAATGACTAACCTTTGGCACCATCTATATTGGTGGATTATGAAAAGCGGCATTTATATTACGACTCTAATATGGACTGCTGTTGTCGATGAAAGCGAGTTCGTGAAAAATTATGGCACTTGGAACTTGGTCTGCCGCATTGGGATCGGAGTGAATCTGGGAATGGATGTTGTTGATTACTTCTTGACATTCAGAAGAATAAGAGCACTGCACAGACAATATAATCTTTAATTGACTCTGAAGAAATGGGGATTATACTTGATTGAAAAACGATCCTTTTACTCTGAAGAAAATTTATCGTGTAGATCTTTCAGAAAGCTATGATAATAAGTTTTTTTTTGGTTAAGAAATCTCAAATTATATATATTATTTTTCATCATTATTAGAATCGAAATCAATAATCAATGATAATGTAAGCATTTTACAGTCGTGAATTGGTTTCTGATGATCTCTATATTGACTAACCATGAGAAAACACTGAAAAATAAGAAAGTAAATATCTGTCTTATTGATATCGCAGGGAATTTGCCTTTTGGAAATATTTTTCTGAATGAGGGGTTCAAGTATGAGAATCAGTTTTCAGCGACTCTGAATGTTAATTTATGTGGATTTTCCACAGATTTTGCGCAGTGTATATATCAGTTATTGGCTATTGAATGAATGATACAAAAAAGACTAACTTCTCAAAATCCAGTGATAACTTAAACCCATCTACAGCGCGAAATTCATTAGCAGTGAACAATTTGCTTCCCCAACTCCATGTACATATGGCACAGTATTTGATGTACAAGTATAATAGTACTAACGAATCAAGTAGAAATTCTAACTGGCTAATGCTAAATTTCAAGAGATCCCAAAAATACTAATTCTTTTAACTTGAAAATTTTTTTGGCTTTCCTCAAATTCATGGAAAATTATCTCAATAATTCTAGTCATAGAGTTACCTCCTTAAGCTCTTAAGAGCCAATACATCTATACTATCCCATTAGGATATGCCGAAGGAATAAAATTTCTCAGTACCCACATTTCGTCTGGTACTCAAAAAGAATCTATATTAGAGTTAACTCTTAAATTCAAATTTCGTTGAAATGCACGGCAATCCCAACCCCACTATGTACTATGTTAAATTGCGTACTATGCGCTCAGTTCAAGAGAATTTGAGTCGCTACGACGCTTCCTATACCAACTTCCGTTATACCCAGTCCGATTACCAGGACTTTCTTGAGAAATTCATGCTTCGAATCAAATCCTACCACAACATCACAAGACTCTCATCTTGGATATTCATCTTTGTCTTTGAACTCTTCCTCACACCTCCATTAGTGCTTCTCGCTGGATTCAACATACTTAACCGCTGGATCATCATATCTGTCATCCTCAATACATTCCTTATGCTCATACTTATCCTTATCATCGTAATTCTCGATATCAAGGCTATCGGTAAACTTCGTGACTTGATCCGGGAAGAAAACACTTATAAACTCCACGGAAAGGGCATTCATTTCCAATTTGCCACGAAATCTCAAACGTTGGTCATGATTTTGAATTATACTCCTGATATGGACGATCTCGACACTCTGATCGCGATAAACATCTTCACAGTTGATGATTTCGTTCCCAAAATACCAAAGGAAGACCAATACAATTATTTCTTACCAATCGACCTATACGAGCTATCAAAGCACACAAATTGGCTTGAAAGGATCTTTATTAAGATATCAATGTGGGTGACTGGCCGAAGGATCTTAAAGGAAGATCTAGGAGCGTGTCCTGAGCTTCTGGAGAAAATTTCTCAAGAGGAAATCAAACGCATTGTTACCGAGATCAAATCCCATGTTAGTCCCATGATCATTCAATCTTCGCGCTATGCGCCAATGTATCCGTTTATCTTGATTATGATGCCAATAATCGCGATGATTGTGCTCGTTGCGATAGGCGAGAGGTATGTGGGTAGCATTCTTCTGATCGCTTCGTTTGAGTTTATGCTCCCTGTTGCCTATTTGATGTACTGGAAGCACACTAACGTGAAGGCGCAAGCTCTGTTTGCTGCCAGAGCCGCTCTTAAGGAGATAAACGTTGAATTGTGGAGGCAAAAACAGATTTATTTGAGCATCACGCACAACTTTAGATACCTGCATATATACACAGGCGTACAAAACGTCGAGCAGCCTCGCCTGCAATCTGAACTCAACTCGATGGTGGAGCTCATGAAGCCAGAAACTCATTCAAGGACTGCCAGTAGGCATCCTAGCAGGAGTAATTATGTTGAATTAGCCTAGAGAGAGAGGGAGATCGTTATGTCTCTTGATGTAAATGCTTAAATTTCTCAATGCATAGTCTTTTACAGTATTTCGAATGTGAATTTTGATACTTTTGCAGAGACCCAGCTCCATGAAAGGTCAATCTTACTTCTTTCTTTAATTCGACTTAGCATGCTACCTAGCTAATAACGATAGTCCTGATATTAGGACTCATAACCTGGATTATAAAAAATCATAATTTTTTTCTCACTTGGCTCTGAGGCCGGAAAACAATGGTTTTTTTTACATAAGTTTGTAATCGCGATTACTGAAAGAGGATGAATCAAACTTTAAAAGAGAGAGAGGAAATGAATTGACTGGATATAAACTATTGTATTCGATATGATTGTATCATATTTATCGAGCTTGACCGAATCCGATTCTGTTGTTTGCTCCATCGAAGCAGGTGTAGAACTCTCTCATAAACACGTCTCCAAGAACGATTTCAAATCCGGCTTGTTGGAGAGGGAGCTTAGATGGGTGCATTCCCAGAACGCAATCATCTTCATCACCGACAATGTAGCTTGTTGGAGGAATGCGGAGGAGTTTTCCGGCAATAGTAACTTCAATATCAGGGTATGAGCTGATTCTGGAGCAATCAATCTTTCCAATAGCTTCAATAACTGGATTCAATGCGCGTTCAGTACCGATGATGTAAGAAGTACCACTGTCAACGATAGCGTTGAAGGAACCAGTGGATTTACCGTTGATTCCGAATCCGTCAACTGCGATTTTCCAGTATGTTCTGTCGATCAAAGGAGTATAGAGCATTGGACCAACTTTGAATTGGTTATCTTCATCATCAGGGAACTCGCCGAGGACGAAGTAGCTGCCTGGTTGTCCAGATTTCTTGGTGAGGTAGAAGCAGAAGACTTCAGGAATTTCTCCTTCAGCGACCAAGGAGGTAACGAAAGGAGAAGCACCGGACTCAGATAATGCTGGGAAGGCGAGTCCTGCAATACCGTCGAAATGGGAATTCACGAACGATGAGCTGACTTCAGTTGCAACACCCACAGCACATGATCTGCAGTGGTGGCCAGCAACGAATACCTGATCGAAACCTAATGTTCCAGCAGTGGTGCCGCTACCGTATCTGATGCCGAATTCGTGTCCGACGTCTTTCCAGGTTTTGGAATCTCTGTAGTGGAAGAGATCTTTGTACCAGCAAGCGAATGAATGGCAGTCAGCTGAAGGAACCCAGAGGTTGGATGAGCCTGTGTCGAAAAGAACGGTGAATTTTTGCTTATTTGAGCCGATTTCGATATGGCCGTAGTATTGAACGTCGTGGTAGTTCTCCAAAGAGGCTTCAAATGCTCTTGGCTTTCCAAGGTATTGGCTTACGCGAGGATGATCTTTAGTTCCGTTATTATAGGCTCTGGTGTCGTCGACGATGAGATCAAGGGTAGCGTCATCTCGTGGTTTGTTGATGAGAGGGACTCTCTTGGCGCTGGCCAGAGTAATGAGGCAGATAGCGAGGATTACGGCAATTTTGTTCATTTTTCTAACAGAAGTACTTCCTTCCTTTATTTAGGAGTAATTTAATTATTAGTACAGCTTCGAGTGGCATTTAAATAATCAGAATTTGGACTCAAGAGCAATCTAAAGCCCGAATCAAAATCTCCTGAGTTGAAACGATGGATCTATTATGCACCTAATTAGTTTTTTTTTTTTCGTTTTCCAAGCCATCATTCTGATAGAGACCTGTGACGGTCAAATATCGATGCCTTTTGTACCAATGTAAGAATTGATTCCGTAAAGTAATGCATGATTATAGTTTGTCATTCGATGGCATCGAGACTTTAATTTTTTCCCATACTACTGAACAGATAAGTTCCACTTCTAGTGCTTAATTAATACATATCAAATATGAGACCTTTTTTGAATTTTACCTTTTCTTCTTTTCAAAAGTGTTTGGGTATAATTCAAAATTATGTGACAAAAGGGCTGCTCTTTTTGATATTTCGTTGGGAAACTCGCAACAAAGCCGATAATTCAAGTCGATCACATCATTCTAAGTGGCTTCATCGCATTTAAAAAAACAGTTTGTATGAAGAATATTTAGAAAGATGATATTGACTTTTTTTTCCTCTTTGGAGAATCGTTTGCTCAAAAATGAAGCTATCATTCCTATGTAATGGCTTCTCCTATCGTTTCCAGGAACAATTTTCTAAACTGTTCGCTTCTCGTCACTAAAGGAAATTCAAGAAGGCCTTCTTGCTTCTTTTTTTTTTTAAACAACAACTAGAGAAGAAATTTCAAAGACGAATTTAACTGCGATATGCTTGCGATAGGGCACTTCCTCCCGAGATAAAAGACTTTGAAATGAAACAAAAAAAACAAAAAAAAGCGATATATATTGACTATTAATGAAATTTGCTTACAGACTATATCGGTATCATGGCCACATTCATTAAAAAAAAGCACTGCAAATAGTATACAGGACCATAACCCATTATTTATTACCAATTCGAGCTGCTAAAGTCAGTTCCATTCATTTACAAGCGCTTTCCTAGCTCCCATATTTTCATGGGTTTTTCCGCATTACTGATTTAACTGACTCACATTCATCAAGCTGACTGCCCTATGAACGGAGATATCATTTGAAAATCCAGCAACTTCAGCCTTCGAGCGGCTCGAATTTAGGTTGGAAACCCCTTCCATGTGCGTTCTCTCTGTCTGAGCCACCGTGCGTCTTATCCTCGTAATGTAATGAGATTGAGCGAGCTCTTTCTTTACATCATAAAGTGTCAGCTGATGAAGGTTCTCAGAGAGGTTTTTCGTGGACGATGGTTCAGGCAAAGGACCTCCTATCTTTGACATCTTGAGATCGAAGACTCCTTTGGGATGGCCATAAAAGTTAGTGTCCAACAGGCCAGTTTCGCGTAGAATTTGGAAGTACTCAGCATGTTTGAGAGGGTCTTTCCAGGTAAGAGATCGGTATTTGACTGAAGACTCGGCCAACTTGCGAATTTCTGGATCAAGGAAATATAGCTTACTGTGATCATAATCAGCAGGAGGAAGAGTCTTCTGCAGCTCTGTTTGCTCGGGTGTGAGCATTGCTGAGAGTGATAAGGCAAGACAAGAAATTTCATACTTTGGGTTTCCTTTGTGAGCGACCTCTGTATCAAATGGCTTTTGGATGAAGTGTGAAGTGTGCAAAATAGAGGGATCTTCTGTCATTTCTTGAGAGATTTCTGACGTATCGCCTAAAGAAGCAAAGGGTCGGCTGCTGTAACTTTCATTCTCAACAAGAAGCTGTTTTTTCCAGCTTTGCTCTCGGGGATCGTGACTGAAAGGGGTAGTTTGCGTTTCTTCTGCTTCAGCACAGAAGTTTTTTGCGAAAAGATCGAGTTGTTGTTGTTGCATTTCTAAATGAGAAGGAAGTAAAGTTATTTAGATTGCAAATTTTCGAAATTTAATTTAACGATCTCTAACCGTGCTATTAAAGAAACATTCCTATTACCTCTATTTGGTTCTAAAATTAAAGCCCTTACCTTAAATAACTTATCTTATGTTTTTTTTTTTAAGTCGATACCTTCGTGTTGACCACTCTCAAATGCTTAGTTAGATTCTTTTAGTACTATAAAACTTTCCTCCCAGTATAGAAATAATAATTTGAAGGCTCTTCAATTAATCTAGCTTCTCTTGCTCTATAGCTTATGAAAATAACCTGTTCATCTCAACCAATACATTGTAAACAATTCTCCTCACGAGGTAAAATTAAATGCCAACTAATTTCTACTAAAGACCAAATTGAAAAGAGAAGATCGCTTCATTCAGCCCCCCAAACACTCGTATGCATATATGTACTAACACAAAGCATCTTCTAACGAAATACTCTATTATTTAAATCACCAATCAAAATGAGATAGAATTCAAAGTAACAAATTATGGGTCTAAAACTGGTTTTGAAATTCTGCCATCAAAATGCTCAAAAGTATAGTTTATTTTGTTCTTTATAAAGGTACATTTGGTTCTCTATCCTTCTCTGCCTCTGTTCTTTAAGTCTAGTGAGGGTATTAGATAGGTTTGATGAAAGGAGTTCATACTGCTGCATTGTCGGTTTTGGCTCCTCTTTGTCCATCATGGTCTCTTCTGGTATCATCACAGTAGATTTCTCTAGCTGCATGAAATTTTGGGATTCATTGCAGCCGATTAAGCTTTGTGCCACGTTAAAATAGTTGATCGAAGCCAAAGGCTTCAATGTTATTCTGACATCAGAGTCGATTTCTTGAAATTTGAGCTTTTTGAACGCTCTGTCCGGCTGTGTGCAATCTTCAGTTTCTAATTCCATGCCAGTGTCAATCCTCGCGAAGTTTCGCTTTGAGTACAAGCCGCGAGTGAAACCGAAAAACTGATTGTCTGCGTACATTTTCTAAGGAATTCTAAAGATTTATGAAAAATTTTATTTAAAATGCCCTCAAAATTTTTTTTCGCTTAATCTCAATTAGTAGACAGAAACTTGTTCGAATTGATTATAGACACTATTATAACTCCAATAAGTAGATTTCGAAAACACGACTTCAATTATGCCGATCTCCTTATCGATGATGGCTGTGATGAAATAGATAAATAAACACAGCCCAGAGAGAACAGAAAATGAGAATATTCAGGTGCTATCCATTAGCCCAGGGGGATCTTTTCAACATATGAGATCAAGCAATACTTTGCTCAAAAGAAACTATATCATCCAAACTACTCAAAATATTTTCATATGCAATCTTGTTAAGTATTATGATTGTTTATGCAGACTCTAAGCAACCATTTCAAAGAACAGTTTGGATTCCAACGTCTCTGCTGGTATAAAAGTATGAACGAGTTCTAAAAACCTTTCCGATCCATTAGGGAAGTATAAGATAACCATAAGATTACTAGTACGATTCCAATAGTATCCATTCAAATTATTATATCATACAGCCAAATGAATGAAAACTAAGGAGTTTATTTATTGGCTCTCTTCAATATAGCACATCCTGCACAAGATTATACTTTTCCTCGCATTACAACCTTTTATGTCCATCTTTCATTTGCGACTCGCTGCAAATGTTATGTTAACGACTCACACATTGCTAATGTAGGCGGGAACGGTCATCTATCTGCGTGCAACATTTATTAACTCTCCCTTTTTTACCATATCAATCCTTGAGACTGACATTTCTACCATAACGAAATCAAAATTCGATATTATTAAATAAAAATATTGATTTCTGGTATGAATATGAATATGAGTATCAACATTCTCAGACTTCTGGAGGAGCATCAGCATCCAAACAACTTCGAGACAGCCTCTGTTTACGACATTGAAGAGGACGAGTTTTATCTTCTCGGAATAACAATAGCAGTCTCAATTTTATCTCTTTTAGGTTCACTTTTCATTATGTTCTCCTACTTTGCCTTCAAATCTATCAGAAACCTGGCTTTTAAACTCGTCTTTCAACTCGCTTTCGCTGACCTCATCTGCACAGTTGGAAACTTGCTGACAATCGATCGCTACTTCACAGAAGAAGCAAATGCCACATGTTATGCTCAGGCAGTACTGACCAATTATGGAGAGTTATCCTCTATCTTTTGGACGATGGTAATAGCTTTTTCTATCTACTCTGCAGTAGTACGAGAGTCGAAGGATATTGCTAAGCACATGATCTACTACCGTTTATTCGCATTCGGTCTTCCTGTTATCTTCACCCTGATGTAAGCCCTTTGCCTTTCATTTTATATTGATAACTCTTAATAGCCCTATTTTCACTAATCAATTTGGCCCAGCCGGTGCATGGTGTTGGATTAAGGAAGATGCTGAAACAAGCAAATCGAAAACAATCGCGATGAGGCTGATTCAATTTTATATCCCTCTGTGGATAGCGTTTATCTTCAACACGTATGCGATTTGCAGAGTGAGCCATAAGATGAGGTACGTTCTGGAGTCAAGCTTTGAGAAGCGGTTTGCTCAAAGACTGCAGCTTTATCCTGTGATTCTGCTGATTTGTTGGTTCTTTGCGACGATAAATAGACTGTATAATATCAGCGGTAAAGAGTCGGCATTTCTTAACGTGATGCATATGGGAATGGGAGGTTTGCAAGGGTTTTTTAATGCGATAGCTTATGGCGCGACTACCACAGTCAAGCAAGCTTATATCAATGGCTGTGGTCGATGCTGTCCATCTTGGAGTGTTAAGAAAATCCAAGCTCATGATACGGTAAATCTAAAGGAAGATGGGGCGAATAAAAAGAAGAGGGGCAACCAAAATACCAATGATGATGATAATCAAAGTGAGCTTGAAAATCAAATGAGACAGATAGAGCTTCCTCCAGTTGATAATAAAGTATAGTAGGTCTATAAAAGGAAGTTCAGCATTAGAGAATATGCAAGCACAAATCAGATTGCTTTGTTTCATCTCTTGCATGTTTTTGAGAAATGAATTCGTTGATATCTTTTCTATATCGTTGTTTTATTTAGAGGAACGTTGACTAAGCTCACTGAAAGCAATATATACACGCTGCATGAGACGTATTAATTAAAACAAGGATCTTGTGCCTTCTAAGGAATAATAAACATAGAACTAGTTAAATGAAGATTTTCTCTCTGGTCGATGTAGTTGGTCTCTTAAGGATTTTTCTCTAAGAATTTCAAAAGTAACTGTGAGCAAGGGTGAGCTATATTTTGTTGAAATCGCTTTCGGTCAGCTTGTCCGAAAAGGATCTGATATTAATTAATCTAACAGTACTATGAAAGCTTCTTTTATTAAATTTTGGAATAAAATTTCCCGCAGTTACCCTCACATTTAAAATCCTAACGCTTTTTCTACGAAAACCATAGTTTTTTGCTTCATAATATTCTCAACTCACTCAAATTCAATAAAAAAGAACTCCTTCACTCTCAATATACTCATCTCTGGTGTGGTCTCTGTGAATAAGCATGATGTTATACACAAATTATTTCAATATAAATGATACTAACCATTAAAATCCTCAATAACTTGCGTTCTCTATCAGTTTCTGAATTATTGTTGTCCTAGCATCAGGAAGGACACTCCACATTGTTAATTTAGGCAGATCATGAAGAACTTTTTAGATGAATGCACATTGCAATAAGCTTTACCGATATTTTTTATTCGATAGTAATATAACTCGGTTTAGTATTAAAACCGCGAACGCATGACTTACTTCTCGTGCCTTGGTTTTCAATACTAAAAGAACCTAAAACCAACACACCACCATGAACTACTCTGAAAACTCGAATTCCCCAGAGATCCAAAGCAACAAAATCGATAACGCTCGAGACACTTTTCAAATAATCGAACAAATAGGTGAAGGTAAACACGGACGCGTCTACAAAGCTCTCAACAAAATCACCGACCAGCTCGTTGCGATAAAGATCTGCCAAATCGCAGAGGACGAAGAGGTTTTTTACAGCGAACTCGAAAGTTTACGCGGGATTGAGCATCCTTTTATCGTCCGGCTGTCAGAATCTTACATCGCCGATGGAGAGCTTTGGCTCGTGTACGAGTACTGCCAGCTCGGATCCGTTGCAGATATCCTCACAATAACATCAAAACCGTTCAATGAACCTGAAATCGCCAGTATCTGCTTTAATATCCTCCTCGCCCTCGATTACTTACACAAGAAGAAACGCATTCATCGCGATGTGAAGACTGCGAATCTCCTCATCAACCACCTCGGGCAAGTGAAACTAACTGACGTCGGCATCGCTACTGTGAAAGCATACACGAATTCGACAAGAGAGCAGATATGGCTGGCTCCAGAGCAAGATACCACGAAGGAATATAACTCAAAGGTAGATATCTGGGCCCTTGGAATCTGTGCACTGCAAATGGCTGAGCTCTACCTCTCCGCGGAGCTGGTCCAGACGAGCCAGTTCATGCTGCAAACGAACTTCAGAGACCCTTCAAAATTTTCACCAGAATTAAGAGATTTTTTATCGCGCTGCTTGCAAGTCGACCCAAATCAGCGAGCAAGTGCAGCGGAACTGCTCACGCTCCCTTTTTTAACGAACCATAAACCGAAATTTATAGAAATAAGAAAGCGTTTCTACACCGAGAAAAAAAACGCGATTGAAGAATCTCGCTTTAAGAAAGTGCTTCAGAGTCAGCCGAAGACAAAGGATTACACTAATCTGCTTGAAGAGTTCTCTGCGCTGCAAAAAGGCAATAATTCGGGTCAAATGATGCAATCGAACGACGGATCTGGATTTACCGATAAGTCCAGCGCGAATGTGAGCTCTAATAGCTCTCAGTCGAATCAGCAGAGATTTAACGTCAAAACAGGGCCGTATCGTCATTCGAAAGCGAATAAATCCATCGCGGTTCCTAGTAAACCAGGGAGTCAAGGAAGTCTCAGCATGAAGATGAACAGTAGTCAGAATCAAAGCAGTATCTCAAATCGCATTAGCAACAGCCAAAATCAGAATAGCAGCAATTTGAATTCGAGTTCCAGTGGGAAGAATAGCAGCCAGCTTCAGAATCAGCTAAAAGAGCCGTTCAAAGAGAGCATGAGCAGCATAAACAAAGCTTCCTCCAGTAATAATGACTCTTCAAGCCACTCCATGTCGTCTGGGCCAGGAATTCCTCAGCAATGCAAAGAGAACCTCTCGCGTGGAGTAAGAGAAGGCGCGTTTTTCCACCTGTACAATAAAGATCATAGCCCCATGCCGACTCATGAGGCCGAAGACAGCGGGAAATCTGCGAATAACTCATTGATAAATATCAATATATCTAACGATAGAACCACAGAGATCAGAAACGCGCTGAGAGTGCAAAGAGGCAGGCTGAATCTTCATCAGAAAAACTACAAGCATTTCAACGTAAGCAACTTCGTTGTTGGCAAAGGCCGGAGACCTCCCTCACAAACTCCATCAGAGGACTCCTCAGAATCGGATATCTCTCCTCTTCCTTTGAGCCGCGGCCATTCTCGATCTCAATCTCGACATGGCACACTTCGAAAGCAGCACGATAAAAAACCTTCGATAGAGGCAAGGAGAGTTGAATGCACGAACTTTAAAAGCTTTGGACCAGAGGCCCAAACCATGATGAGAGATGTGTCTCCCTCTCCGACGAGGAATATCAGAATGAGGCCTGAAGACGATGAGAGGTTTTTCAAGCAGAGTGAAGATCAGCACATACCGACGTTTGAAGAAGAGAGGAAGAAGAATAAAGTGCTGATGCATAACGTGAGTCCTAGGAGGATTCCGGACTTGCAGCTAATTGAAAAAGGGTACCAGGATATGCCACAGAGTCCGTTTGAAGTGTCAAGCACGCATCTCTCGGGCACTGGACGGACGACGCATTTCTCACATTATTTCACTCCGAACTCCTTTCAAAATTTTAGCTTCGAGCCCGATCGGCATGGGAATCCTGGTTTCGGTTATGAGACTAGTACGTTTGGGGGTGGACTGGGTAGCATGGGGGTAACTGGGGGACGGAGAATATATAGCCGAGCTGATACGTTTGGAAAGCTGACTTTTGATTCGAAGAGCGCTGCGACTAGCAGTGAAAGAAGAGCGATTGCTGAGGAGCATCGAGGAATTGACCTTGAGATTCGGCCGGTCAGCCGGAGAATGCTGTTTGCGAATGAGATGGAGCAAGATGAGAAGTTCTCTCCGCTGGGACCCAGCGAGAGATCTGACACATTCCGCTAAAATATAATAAGATCATCATATAATAATCTGTGCTTATACTAAGAAAAGCTCAGATTTTAGTATTGTGTATTACCAAAGAATATATCTGTAGTTGCATCTTGTGAGTCTTAAATTTTAGGAATTCGCTTTGTGTCTATATTTAAGTTTGCATATTGTAATTTATTTTCAAAGACTCTCTCTCAAATGGCTCCTGGTCAGTTTTATTTATAGTGGTCCTATCAGTAGTTATCTAAAGAAAAAGCATTTTTATTTGCAACAATAGGCTTTATTGAAAAGTGCTAGACTCGAATAGCTCATATGGATCACAGCCTGTCTTTTTCCTTCTAATTAAAATAAAATGGCAATAAATCAAACAATATCCAAAGATTATACACAACGTTATTTAAAAAATATCAACTTATCATAATTTTGCATCAGATATTCACGTGGTCGAAAGGATTTTTAATTATCAAGCATGCTATTTCATAGATACAAGTTTATTTCTTCATGGTATTCGCTCTGCTCACTCTCAAAGGAGAGTCTTTAGCGTTTCGTTTATCAATCGCTTTACGAAGAGCAAGGCGAATATCATCATCCTCAGTATAATCAGACGCAAGCTTATTTCCATCTGATTTAAGTGTTGGATCTGCTCCATTCTCTAAGAGCAGCTTCACGAGCTCAAGGTTGCCGCTCCGCGCAGCAAGCATCAACGGGGTTTTCCCAGCCTTTTCAAATATTTTGTTAATACAACACCGCAACCATCATAGCCTTACCACATCTGGTGCGTTAACATTGCACTTCCAGCGAATAAGAAGCTCAACTATTAATTCATGACCTCTCAGCACAGCCCAGTGCAGTCCTGTCTGGTTCGTCCAATCGAAATCGAACATCAAATACCGGTTTCTGTTGAGAAGCCTATAAACTTCATCGTAATCGCCCTCTTTACAAGCCTTTATAAAAGCCTCTGCTCCTTTCCGCCCGAATGGCTTATTCGTGAAAATTCTTCTTTGTAGCGCCTAAAACATCCATAAATATCTCATTAGCACTCTCTCTATACCTCATCCACAGTCAAATGATGCGTTTTGAGTTTTGCCGCGCATCTTTTGATGATACGAGCAAATTTAATCATGAGCTCTTTGTTTGGACCTTTCTTACCTGCCTCTTTTTCTTTCTCCGGAGTTTTTTGGTTTTTTTCAACAATGCCTTTAAAATACTCATGCCGACTCGATAGTCTATCCAACCGCTCGCTATAATCCTGTGTGATATCTCTTAGCCTCTCGCTCATATCCTCTAATCTAGAAGGAGTTCTCTGGTATGATGTGTTATTCGTAGTCTCAGAGTCTCTACCTGCGCTCTTTCTTATAAGAAACTGCTTGGGAGCTGAATTCCTCGCAGAGACATTGCTTGAACCAAAGTAATCTTCTCTCGCTTGAAGGTCGTATCTTGAACTGCTTTTGACCATGGATCTAGGCGACGTCATTTGACCCCTGCCAGTACTCGGAGTGCTGATCTCTTCTTTTAATTTATCGAGAATCCCAATGAGCTTGCTACTACGCAAACCATGAGGACTTTTACTAAGACCATGGGATGGCTGAGGGCTTTCTGATGCTTTCCGAAACACAATTTTTTTAATGGTTTTTGCCGCAAAATCCCTCGCTATTGCCGTCCTTTCATCCTGTATCTTCTCATTGCTTTTTCCGTTCATCAGCGCATTAATTGTTTTGCTTTTCTGATTAATTCGGTCGAAATGCTCGCTCAGGTTAAGATACTCTTCCCATGAAGCATCCGCTTCTTCCTTTGGATGTAAGTACTCTTTTACTCTATCTCTTATAGATGAAGAAGACCTGTGTTTCTCTTCGGATATGATGTTAGAATTCTCAATGGAGATAAGGCTGGATGAATCGACTCGTGGGAGATTGTATTTCTTTTTTTCCAGATCAGCCAGAGAATTTCCTGTGTGGAGTTGATTGTATTGGAAGCTGTAGATGATGTTGCTTTTATCTTTCTTTTTCAGGCTCTGGATAATGTATTTTTCGTTCAAAGCGTCACGATTGAGGCTGTAAGGACTCAAGATTGAGTTATACTTCGACTTCGTAAAAGACTGATTGCTCTTGGAATTCGAGATTCTCGAGGTGTCTTGCGACGGGATTTTTCGGCAAATCGAGGTTGTGAGATAAGAAAACTGGTCTTTCTTTGAAGCACTTTTCATGTCCGCGCTTTTATTTTATGCAATAATAAAAACCTTGAGAAAGACCCTGACTGATAAATCCAGTGAATAGAAAAAGCGGAATATTGTCGGAATTAGGTACGGAGTCTCCGATGACATTTTGACGCTAATTAGAAAGAATACAAGGATATATCATGAAATTGACTTTTCAAGAGCTTGTTTAATAGGATCGAAATGCCATTGTTACACATAGATTCCATCTTGAAAGATGGAGTAGCTCTAAGTTTTCGCTTAATTTTGAATTTTCAGTGTGAAATATTCTTTGAGTAATTTTCTTTTGGAAATTTTCGAAGAGGAATAAGAAACGGTTTTGTCAAATAATTTAAGGCTTTACGACTGCAATTCAGCCTCCTTAATGAAGTTATTTCAAAAAATTCGAACCAGACTATCAATAGAGCTTGTAAGTCAGTAGAGTATGCACAATTTATCTTCTCATCATAAAAATATGTTCATTGGAATGAAACATTTCAATTGGCATTTAATGGCGGGATCTTAATGTTTCTTTATTTATCATAGTTCATTACATTAAACAGACTCGGACTTTCATAATTAGTGTTTCAAACACCCTTTCCAATCTTTCTTTGGGAGCGACACAAATAGGTTTGGAATTTTGTAACTCACAAATTTCTCGAAGTTTAATTATATGATTCAAAAAGGTGTAATGATAATAGAAAAAAACAAGCATTATTTACAAATAAAGAGCGTCTAATACCTGGCTAGTTGGCTAGTATAAATACGAACTCATAACGTTTAATTACTGAAATCCACCCCGGGAAAACAACCTTCCAATGCCGGCTCCATCACCCAGACCAAGGAATGATTGTTCCCGATCAAAGAGATTCAGATTGAGGTTTTGGCTGAGCTCGAAAGAAGTCAACAGCCTCATAAACGAGTTCATTCTTTCAATTCTATTCTCCTCCTCATTCACTTGCTCATTAATAGAAGGCGATTTTTTGATTTTCTTATTGGGACCTGGCTGTCCCATCAACTCTTCTAAATCCTGGGGTGTCAGAGATCTCCAAGCTGGGATCAGGCGCTCTGGATCTGACGGACTTCGCACTGGAACCACAAATATTGGTCTTTCAACTCCATCTAATGAGGCACTAGTTAACTCCTGCGTAATTAATAAATGATTTACTTGGTTCCCTGCTCGGATTTCGACTGGTGAGAAAGACGCTATCCTGTCCTTTCGAGGTTCTGTAGCCGCTCTCAAGCGCTCCAAGAGAAAATCCTGTTGGCAATGTCCTCGGACCCTCTTCTTCAGCCGGAGACGCTTGTTTCGTTTGAGCCTCCTTAATGGATCTGTCAAGCTCCATCAAATCGTTGAGGTCGTTCTTGCTTGAGTGATATCCAGTCAGATGAACGATATTGCTCACGATGTTGTTATAATCTCTGCTGAGGTCATCAGCAGGCTCTTCGGCTTGGGTAGTCGGTGGATTACGGAAATACTTCCATTTTTTGTTGATTCCAACCATGTCTAGGCGTGGAAGGTACTTGCTCTGCCAGAGCTTATAATCATGTTTGAATGATGGATAAATTTCCAAACAATGCGCAGTAATTTTGCGAATCTCGTCGTTTTCGTTGACTCCTTCCTAGATTCAAGCAGCGTTAGAGGGGCTTGTGCGGCAGGAATATTATTACCTTGACAAAGTATCCCAAGAGAAGTAAATACATAAAGAGAAATTTGGTCTCGCTATCGATTTTAGCGTCTTTTCCAAGATCCAAGGTTCTTAGGGATTTCTCTGAGAGTTTAAGATCCTGCTTGAAGTTCCAGTTAGCGCTATCGATCTGTGCGGCAAGTCCAACGATTTCATATTCATTGAGAAGCAAGGTTTTTGCGATCCCAACAAGGATTCTATATAATGGCTGTTTCTGACGAATTTTCAAAGGGACTAAAGACAATGGGATTTTGCTATTAGAAAGAGCGAGGGTAAAGACAGGTACTTTTTGGGTCTTGAGCGATCTGAGAGAGCATCTTATCGGCTTCGGCGGTATATTCCTCATCCTTGTAAATTGCAAGTGCTCTTTGATATTCGATAGAAAAGGAAGGATGCGCTTTCTCTTCATGGTCTTGCACATATTCTTGCTTTAGAGCGAAATCTTCAGTTTTATACATTGGGAAATGTAGAGATCGTTTATAGTATGTTTTTTTGGAAAGTTGGATAAAATTATTATCAATACCAACGTCATAAGGCTTTTATTAGAGCTTCTGCGTTTTATTCTGATATGGTTCCCGAACATATGTTTCGGGCCGGATATCATTAGAACCCCATCTGGTCGGAAGTGATTCCTGTGTTTCATTATTTTTAGCGATATCGCCCGCTAACTAACATCATAACACAAAAAATCAGGCGAGAAAAAGCACCAGACAGGTTTGAGTCGTGATAGTGCGATTAGTCACTTTTTGTGAAGAATAGCTTCATTAGGGTTTATTCTATAGTGCTAAGAGTATCTGAAGTTTCATCTCGCTCAGTAAACAAACAAAAATTTAACCCAAAAAAAAAAAATTCTCAGAAGGGAGAGATGTGATGATGAATACCCTTGATTGAGGATCCTTCGAAGTCTTTATTTTGAAGTAATAATCACCGACAGAATCTCGAAATGCTCGAAGTTAGATGTTTCAGGGACCTTCTTGCCAAAAAGTTCTACTACACATCCATTAATACAAGATCAGAATTGTTATTGTGAAATGAAGCCTTTTTGGTATAGCTCAGAAATGTGAAAAATTAGTTCTATAGAAAGAAAGACCTAGTTGAAGTGGTATAATTTTTTCTCTCAGACTTCCTTTGAATTGAACAATCGATAGCTGCACTGTCACTTGTTGAAAAGAAACCTATAAATCAAAACTGAAGCTGAATTCTCTGAGCAAACCAATTTTTGTAACTTTTTAATAAAACAACAAAAAATAGTGTTTTGCCGAACAGATCAGAATATCGCTAATTTTGTAGAATTCTCAAAATGATAAGTCATAAAATGTTTTAACAATCATCTGAAGGCTTGCCATTGAGGCTAGCCTCTTCTACAAACCAAAATTTAGGGTTTTTGCCAAATACTAGAGCGCTCCTGTCTTTCTTTCGCTCTCTTATCTTTCTTCAGAGCCTCTCGTTGAAGTGCTTAACTTATGAGTAATTATCACTTAATAAGTTGATTGAGTCTCAAAAACTAAAGGGTAGAACAGTGATTTCAAGGAAAAGCTGCAACGAATTTGTTTATAAAATCATGATAAAAAAAAATAATCAACATGAATTATACTCTATTTCAAAAAAAAAGAGAGCTAACGATATCTATAAAACTTTTTCTCATAAATTAAGCGACTATAAGTTGAATTAAAAATATAGACAGTTTCGTTCATTATTTACATGCAAATTTTGGCACTTTTGTAAATTCGCACCTAGGATCTAACAGAACAGCTTGAGCTGTCTTCCAACTTGCAAGAGCCCGTTGAAGGCGTTTCGTTTTTCTCTCTTGTTCGAAGAGCGTCGCTGTATTTAATTTTGTCACGAATCCAAGTCAAAATATCGAAATCTGGATGTTTTAGTCTGATATGTTGATGAAGCGACCCTTCTGACCCGTACGATTTATTGCATGATTTCTCAGGGCAGCAATTGCTTCGTTCAATTTGCTTCGCAAGTCTGCGGTATCTCTTCTTCTTTGAATGCGAGGAAGTATGGCTTGGCTTTTCTTCGGTCTTTGGAACCACTTGAGTGCTTAATGTCTCTTTAACAGGAGTGTCTGAACCTTCCTCTTCGACCTTAGCCGTTTTTTGAAGCGCGGTTAACGCTTGTAATTGATTTCTGAGCATATTGTTCTCTATGATGAGGTTCATGAGTGTTATATTATCCACAGAGCAGGTCCGCTTAGGGACGTTCGAAGTGCTCTGAGGGAATGATGAACTGAGAGAGTACCGCGAAAGCGGCAGCGTCCCTGGGTACTCGATGGCAGTAGTCTTCGACATGAGTTGCGGTTCGAAGGCTGACTGGAGTTTGCTAGCGTAAAGCTGGGAATAGGCACCAGATTGGTGTTTGTTGGTCTGGGCCTGAGACATGATTTTCCAGAGATCCATGTTTTTTTCAATTGAAAGTTTTTGGTTTTATTAAAGCTTCTAAGTGTAGCATTATAAGGAAGCCATTTGTTCGCGACGTCGTTCGATGTACTGATTTTCAATGAATTAATAAATAGAAAATACTGTGGTTGGATCGTATATTTGATTAGAAAACTCTAATATTCTCTACAAACGAGTTGATATGTAATCTAATTTCTTACTGACTTTGTCTGGGCGGAAAATGGAATTATTTTTTTAATTTTTCAGTTCGAGATTACTGTTCGAGGTGACTGGCTAACATTGTTCTGAAATCTAAGCATAAAGCGAGGGGAATGTGAGGATCAGTACATGGGACAGCTGCTTGGTTATCGCCGTCATTGCTTGCTTATGACGGAAGTTGCTTTGCTAAGTAACAACGGCTATTTGAGAGAACTTTAAAGTTGATGAAGTCTTTTATTTTCAGTCTATTTGTAGAACGTTTGTGAATAATGGAAAAAAGTTCTATAAATTAATCTTTCATATCACCGTTTTTAATTTTCTTTAAAAAGTTAGATTGGTACTGAAAAGCAAGATTACTGCAAGGCAATAGCCTATTCTAATGTTCCAATGATGTCATTTGATAAGTTGCTTTTGCAAGTGGGTTTTTGTTTTCTGAATAAATAGAAGTCATGGGATTTATGAAGTCAATTGTTAACAGATCTCCCCAGTCGTTGACCGAAGCGAATAATGTGTTGCATTAACGAAAGAGTCTTAAGATATTAAGCGATGAACCAAAACTAGTTGATTTTGATTGTGTTTTGATAAAATGATTGCGATTTCGTTAATGTCTTTATTTGCTAGTATCAATACATTCAGAATGCTGATGGCATGGGCTCTGTCAGTTCTTCGTGAGTTCTTAAGGTGAGCCTGTACAGCACATATATGAACTTTGATGTAACAACAATAAAATTTTCTATTATTTGGAACGAATTCAATCAAATTCGAAGATTAGGTATGGTATTATTGTGATCAAAAGTCCTTAGTCTACACATTGGAGCTCTCAGAAAGAATAATAAGAGCCGAAGCTCTGTTAGAAAATCGGTTTATATCATACGTAGAGAGGAAAAAATGGGCTCTCTGACATCTAAGATAAAGCGCTATTTTATGGGATAACGCCTTAGGGGTTTTGGAACTCCTTTGCGAATATCTTGGAATCTTTAATAGAATTTTTATTTTCTTTCAGCAACTAGTTTCGTTAACTGAAAAATTATTAAAAATGTTAGTAAGCATAATACTCTTTTTATAAACACAAAGCTTCCTTCTTTCTTTCCTTCCTTGACTATATTGATCGAATCATTGTTCTGCGCTGGACTCAGTAAGAGTAAATGAGAATGTCAAACTCTCGACATAAAGAGAAATTTTCTCATATTTTCTCGGTTCGAATGTTTTGTATTGCTTAGTTCTTTAAGCATATCCACTCTTCATACTAAGCTGTCTTATAGGGTCATTAGGGCTCTAACCTATTTCAGCAAAGAAACAACAAAGTAGCTGTCTGTATTGAATGTTATTTGGTGCAAGGAAGCAATTCATCTGAAGTGCATTGCGTTTGAGAGACATTAAAAACATTAAATAAGGCAAATTACCTGATACTGTAGTAAAGAAGAAAGGATTTGAGTATATTTCAAAGCCAAAACTACCACTGTGTTTAGTTTGTTTAATTCATACTCCAGGACTAGCTGAAACTTTCGGTGTTCCCATTGCTTGATACTAAGAAACTGAAACTATTACTCACTGAACCATCGTAGCATAAGTCACTACAGTAATAATGATGCATTAATTTAACGAACAACAAGAGACAAACATATTATTTAACTCATGGATTGCCATTAACATTGGTATAGTTGTGGAGAGGTAATCTCTCGGACTATGCCTAGATTACTAATGTTAATCAGACTAAACACCTTTTACAGCAAATTAAGAAGGCAATCTTAAGAATAGAAGACTTAGGAACTATTATATTTTGCTCCTGAAGAATGTAGATCAGTAAATTTCCAAAAACATTTTTTCTTCATAGTTGCGAAAGCGACTCCTTCGATTTCTAATCGAAATTATCCAATTCTAAATCTTGTATAATAGATGGCTTCTGCTGACATTGCTCGTTGCTGGTAAGATTTTATGACATGCTACTTTCTTTCGTTGTAAAACGCTCAGATTATTGCATGAGGAGTAGGAGGAATAACTCTATACAAGTAGTATCACTAGCCATTAAGGCGAATTTAGTTTGCTAAGCATCTCTTTTCTTCGAAAGATGATGGTACGAGGCAATTATTATTTATAGGTTTAATCGTAAAAAGAAAATTTCTAACTGGTTCGGAAACAAGCACATAGGTCAATAGCCTTAAAATTAGCTCCAGAACTCTCCTGAATTTATCATGCAAGAATTCGACTGGTAAAACAACTTCGAAAAATAGAATTGAAATAGACAAAAAACTAATCTGCATCAGTAAATAGTTAGTTGACACCCTTATGAACTCAACCCATAAGATACATTGACTATTGTGATGGAGCTCAAGAGAACCTGAGCGACCCTCCAAGGCAAAAATCTAAAGTTGCTTAGATATATTGTCCATATAGGATTATTTCTATTTTTACTTTTTTTTCCATTTCTCAAAGTGTTCTCTGTAGCCCTCTATATCTACACTGTTAAAATGCTCGTGAGAAGACTCGCAAATTTAAACGTAGTTTTGCTGGGGTTGACTGCAGACAAATGCTTCTTTCATCTTCAGTTGCACGTTTAAATCCTTATTTTTGAAGCAAATAATTCTGCCTATTGAATTTATCAAGCCAGTTTGTCCAGTCAAATTCAAGACTTCTTGAAATAACCCATATAAATAGAGGTTCTTCGTCATTTAGCATCTCATGAGGAAAGGACAACGATCTACAGCAAAGAATTTGAAGGTGGTTAATTGTCTAAATTGACAGGACTTTGAATTTGCTCCGATTTACGTTTCATTCGAAGCCAAAGAGAAATAGCTTCGATTGACTAAGCCACAAATAATCCACACCAACCAGTCTTCATCCCCAATGGAGGCTCAACCACACCTACGAAGTCTCTTTTGTCGAGAGAAGAAAAATAACTCATATCGCTCTCCCTGAGGTTCTCTTATCAAATTCATTCCAGTTATGCCACATGGGTTGCTTAGCAAAGAGGCAGGTATTTCGAATTTATGTGAGGATTTCTATGAACTAAGTAGTTTGGCCGAGGTCCAAGAGAACTATGATATGATCAATTAATAAATAAATCTCAAGGGCTTGATGGAAATGACGCAATCAACGTAAGTACCCTCAATGATTCCGAAAAACGAATCAAGGATTAATTATAGCCACTGTTCTCGCGATCAGAAAATAATCAGAAGCAATTAACAAACTTTCGAATTTCTGCACGTTTACAACTCTCACACCATTATATAGCATTAGCAGCAATTTCTCAGCTCTCTCTACCAACCTCTCTGTTAATTATTGTTCATTAATGCTAGACTTTGAGTTTCCTCGAGTAATAGTCATGAAAACGCTTTCAAAAGCATTACAATTCGATTACATTGGTAGTTTAGCCTAACAACTGTAGCTACCTTGAGATATGGTTTTCTCACTAATTTCCCTTCTTGTCTGCATTGTATTGGCTGCTTAAGCCTCTCCTATCCTCATTAATTGTCATTATGGGTCTACCTACGAATGAGTATTCAAAAAAATTGAATCTTAAAGTTGGATTGTTTACTTACTTCCAAATTTTAGTAATCGAAATGCACGCTGGATTCTTTTTTAAGAATCGTTTAGTAAAAATAAAAATCATTAAAAGTGTTTTTCTCTTCAAGAATCACTGGTTTAATTAATTTGCAGAACATTCAAAAATTAGGCAGATAACTTGATGATTCGCCAGAAGAAAACCAAAAAAGCCAAGGAAAAGCTCAAATTCAAGATCAGTCTTGCTGACATAAAGATCAACGAGCACAAACCCGAGAAGTCTCAGCAGGAAGAAGAAAAATTAGCGGTCGCTTCTGACAATAGAAAACGCGCTGGCTATACATCAATTGCCATCCAAAAGTTCTTGAATCCGTATAAGTTTTATCGGTTCCGCACAGTATTGCTTTGAAGAGTTTTCAAATTAACTGAGGAATTTTAGGATTTGGTGATTTGTGAAGAGAATCAAAAGTTTATCATCAGACCAGAGTTCTTTAACCATTTCAAAATCATACCATCTGCGGTCGTTGATGGTGATGTAGGAGTGCTGATAATTCATCTTGAAGAAAGTCAGAATAGCGGAGGTCCACCATCGTAAGAGAGCAGATTCGCATTTAATTTAACGGATTATTGGTGTTGTAGAGATTACGCTATAAAGCGCTGGGAAAGCTTTGGGCAAAGCGAAGCTCATGAATGGGCCGTGATAGTGAAAGAGCAGTGCGATGTCTACAAGTCAAATTATGAGGTACCGCCGAAGTTTGTGGCTGAATGCATGAATTGAATTTGTGAATCATTTAGAAAATTTACAAAGAGATCAATCAATTGCCTAAGGGGATCTTGGAGGTGTATGAAGCAGAAATCACTCAGCTCTTGAAAACCGTGCCTTGTGCAGCTGGAAGGATGACTCTGACACCGGAGCATTGCTATATGACATCGGTTTACGTTAATAACAGTTTTCTAAATACAGTTGGTCTCGAGTTTGAAACTCTCATTAAATATTGTCTCACAAAAGGATACCCCAAGTAAATTGAGCAATCATATGGTATGTTGATCTAAACCTGAATTTTGTTGTGGAATAGCTGGTTTTATGAAGAAAATCATCAATTTGAGAAAACGCATTACCAATTCTACATGAAATCGCTATTTCAGAGCGAAATCAAGAAAAAAGTCTCGAAGGAGACGCACAGTTGTTTGATTGATTTCAAAACTAAAGAGGTAAATTTGAACCTTTGCCAAGGCGAAGATCTGACGGTCTTTGGGATAGGGCGTGCCTGTTCGTAAGGTTTCATACGTATTTCCTGGAATCGATGAAAATTCCAATGTATATTTCGATTGCTTAACCACATACGAGGTGGATTTGACCAGACCCAGAATAAAAATCAAAGACACCTCGGATTTGCCATTGGTAACCAACACCATAGCGAAAAATCTCTGATTGTTGATATAGATCGATGATATGAACATGAAGCGAAGAGAAATCACAGATCCGAAGAATCTATTTCCTTTTTTAAACAACTATTATGGAGCGAATTACCCAAATGACCCAACCAAATTCGTTTCTAACGTCTGCAGAATCAAGCATTTGTTTCCAAATAAAGAGCAACAAACCAAGGGGGAAGTCAATGCACCAACCGTTAAGGACACGACAAATGCGCCTTCTCAAATGTCTGTGAAATATGAAGAATTGTCCTAATACACAGTAAAGCTGAGGTCGAGCCTAGCTGATTATCTCTGTGCTATGAAGCAATCCTGTTAAACTTTGTTTTTCTGTGATTATTTTGTACGATATTCCTTCCCCTGAGCTTTTTTGGGCTCATGTTTCAGATTTATACACAATTCATACTGTGTTAACTTAGATAACTTCACACTGTATCGATGTTGTTTTTTACATATATCGCCTATGTATTTGCTCATAGCTGTGAAGTTTCGCTACTATTCACCACGCACGCATACAACAAACAGTTGATAGAAACGAAATGGGTCTCAATTCGGGATTTTGGAGTTTATTGGAACTCAATTGCCCTGAAACCTCCTCCAGCCAATTCTTAAAGAATCTAAGAATTGTCTTTTTTAGGAAGTTTTCGGAATGTTAGTTGAACTTTATAAGATATTTCACGTAGTTTTAGTGAATTTACACAATAGACCAGGAGATAGTAGCATCTTCGTTACGAAGTGCTTTTTTGAGTGTTTGATAGAGAGAAAAGAATTCAAAACAGAGAGAATGTTCTATTCTTGGGTTTTTTCATTCTTTAATTAATTCCTCTGCACTCATAGAGACGCACTATTCAATATATGCAAGATAAGATATACAATTATCGCTGAGGAAATTAGTACTTTAACTATAATTATATCACGAATTCCATTCTATCAGAAAATTTTACAAGCATTACAGTCAGCTCGCTTTGTCTTGGGTAGTAATTCATCAATGAAAACACCCAGTTCATAATGCCTCATCAGATTTGTTGGGATAATCCGGAGCAAGTCCTTAATTTGCTTCTCAAACTCACAAATCCGGCTCTTCAGGAAGTTAAAGCAAGCTAATTTTCTTCTTTCAATTAGATGCTCTTTGATTCCATACTGAATAGTCCGGATCTTTACAAGCTCGAAAATTATGTTCGTCTCCATCGGAGAGACTTCTTCTAATTTAGACACCTTTCCTCTGCCACAAGCATCTCTTTCCGTCGTGAACTGAGTCTCACTTTCGACACCGAAGAGCCATCTGTTAAAAATCGGACTGAACTCCTTCAATAAAATCCTCTTCACTTTCCCAAATTCCTCTCGATTTAGATCATCAATGTCTTTTTTTTGAATCTTTTGCTGTAGCAACATAGGGATGATTTCCTCCTCGATTTCAGTTGCCATTTGCTTTTCATAAGGATGCATAAAGATCAGTGCGCACTTGGTTTTTGTGTTCACTTGCTTGATTTGCGAGCAGGCTTCCGTCCCAAATTCCCGCAATTCTGGAGAGGATAAGTTACCGGGGATGATATAATATTCAAAAGGGCCGTCTGAAGAATCCTCTAATTCTTTGGAAGGGACAAGCGTTCGAGGACAAGGTCCATGCCAGGTTATCATAATATTCACGACAATCAGCTGGGACTGCTCCGGGATCTCCGACGGTCTTGGGTTATCTTCGTTAATCAATGTTTTTATAAAGGCATTAGGCTTGTAATCTTCCCATGTGACCTCTATCTGTTCGCTATAGGAGTCTCCTTTCTGAAAAACCGTGATAATTTTATGTAAAAGCATAGTAGCTTTGCATGGGATGAGGATCTCAGCGTGGATACTCTTTCTCTTGAAGGCTCCTGGCAGATACTTGCTTATGAACTTGTTTAAGAAGTAGTTGGAATAGATGCGGACGGTGGATCCCTCTAGCTTATTCTTTTCGATAAAATCCAAGATTTTGAGAAGTTTCAATTGAACGACCTCTTTTATGTACAGCTTAGTCACTTCATTGCCTTTCCTCTTGCTTTCAGGTGAAGGAGTGGTGCCACCAGTGGGCACTTTCTCATGGGTTAACATTTTATGTTGAATAATTTGCTGATTCAGTTGAAAAACGTAGTGGAAAAAATCGTTTAGAAGCTTAGAAACGGATGATATCAAATTTCTGACAAAATTATTAATTCGATCCAGAAAATGACAAAATACAAATTCGAAATAAATCGCAATATCAATTCCAGTAGCCTGATGGCTTTTGGATCATTTTTAAAGACGAAAATACTCGTGATTTAGATTAAGTGCGAGCAAGCCAATTCCTCATCGTAGAAGTTTACATTGCTGGATGTGAAATGTCAGTGGATGAAATCAATGGAATAGATTTTTCTTTGCGATTTATCAATTTCTTTCTCATTGAGCCATAAATCTACCTTTCTGATGGACAAATCTTCACGAAAAATCTGGTTCACCGTTGCCCGTCTCGCAAAATCCTCAACATGAGAACCCAAAGGATTTCTTATGAGTTTTTGTTGGGAAAAAACATGCAATCGCCTTAATTTAATAGTACTTATCATTTCCTTTGCGCTCAAAAACATTTTTCTTTCTCTCAACATCAATCTGTATTTGGCAAGTAGATTTAGATAAAAATTGCAAGGTAATTAAAAAAGAATTGCTAATAAAAAGCTCAACAGGAAAATTTGTATCTTTGATTCAAATACTTTAAGAGTTGCTCAACCCTATTCTACAAGATAATCTGTAAATTCAGCGCAGACTTGCTCATAAATTATCCAATTATACCATAGCTGTCAGGATAGCCTTAACTGCCAGTCATCAAATCTGCTCACTGTTGTTGCGTTCAATTTATCTCTCGAAAACTTCGGAGCGCTGCTGAACAAGCTGCACCTCGAGAGCGTTTCAGCCAGCTCTTCATGGTCCGAATCTATCTCATCAAGGTCTTGAGTATAATTCTCATCGAAACCTGTCCTTCGAGGTACTTCATTAAGAGAACTCGCACGGCGATTAGATTTCCAATTGCTTACCACAAGCTCTAAACTCCCAATCTTTCTCGAATCCAGCACTCCATATGAAAAACGATCAAGCCTTTCATAGTCACTATACTTTAGCAAATAGCTTCGATAGTCTCTATCGTCTTCAATAGACGCTAATTCATCGAATTTTGTCAGTTTTTGAGTAATCAATCGCGGATTTTGAATCGGAGGCTTTATTTTTCCCTTCTTTATTGCTTGGAAATCGATGCCCTTGAACCATTTATGCTGGAAAATTTCTTCGAGTCCTTTTTTTGAACCGAGCCTTTGATCTGGGTTCTTACAAAGAAGCCTTGAGATCAGATTTTTCAGCTCTTTGGACATGTCTTTGGGAAAATCAGGAGTACCATAGACGATTTTTAGCATTATTTCTTCGGCGTCTTTCTCCTCATATAGCGGTTTTCCCGTCAAGAACTCATAAATTAAAGCTCCCAATGAGTAGTAATCAACGCGGAAATCGTACTTCTGGGCTCTCACGATTTCCGGGCTGGAAGTGCTGAGGGTCCCGCATATCGTTCCAACAAATTTTTGCTTATCCTCAATTCTCCTCGCGAACCCAAAATCGGCTAATTTGATATGCCCATCGATTGTGACCAAAACGTTATCAAGTTTTAAGTCTCTGTAGATAATGCAATCAGAATGTAGAGCCTGCAAAGCAAGCAACAGCTCAGCTATATAATACTTTGCTTTCTCCTCGCTGAGCGTTGATGATTGACGAACAAAGTTCCTTAGATCCCCGCCTGGCGCGAATTCGCAGACTAAATAGCAGAACCGCGATGTCTGGAAAGCATAATGCAGTTTCAATAACAGCGGATTCTCCAAATCGCGCATAATATTGCGTTCTCTGAGCATTCTCTCTCGCTCTTCATCAGAAGCTCTTGATTTATTCATCTGTTTAAGCGCATAGAAGACGCTGGTGCTTTTTAATCTCACTAAATAAACCTTCGAGGATCCACCCCGGCCGAGTTTTGCTATTATTTCAAAATCTTCAAGCGTAATCCCTGAATGTGGAGCACGAAGAGGAACCGAGTAGTAAGGAACCAAAACTATGCTCTGAGGAAGAAATGTGAGAGGGTAATCTGGCAGACTGAGTAAATAATCTAAATGGATCTTGCTGTCGTTCGTTTGAAGTCCAATAATTGCATCGATCATTTTCTCAGAGGGCATACTGCGTAGAGCTGAAGTGTTTTTTTTATCAGTTGCCAATTCATATTCCTTTTTGCAGAGCTCCAGCGTTTTCGATATGAGATAGGTCGTCGTATGAGAGGTTGTGATGAAAGTGCTTGAGCTTTCGCTAAAAATAATCTTGAAATTTTCTGAAAATCTGACTTCGATGCGAAGGTTGGTACTATTCTGAGAATTGAACGTCGAATTTCGGCAAAGCTCGCTTGGCTCTGTTATTTCTTTGTTTATCCTACTGCCAGAGCAGCAACTTCGGCTTAGCATTTGAAATTTGAGTTTCTCTCTCTCGAAAAATTTATTAATAGATTCGGGAATTCTTTCGGTCTTTGTAAGGGTGAGTTTTGGTATTCTCAATTAATGATTATAAATGAATAGTTCCGACGTTCTGAACAATTTTTGAATTTAGAAGCAAGCAATATCGCTAATTAAATACTTTTGGTTAAGTTAATAAATGATTAAGTAGTTTCATGAGTCTGTGTGTTCGATTAAATTTTGTTGGTTTAATAAAATTCTTTTTCTCCTATAAGATCGCAGATAGAACCCCCTGAGAAAACAATGAGGTTCTGAATTGAAAGAGAAAAATTTTAATTAAAGTCGTTTATAAAAAAAAAAGATTGTGTGATTCAAAAAGTGTCTTATTGTAGATATGCAGCCAGACACTCTTATTTCTTCAAGGCGACAATGATGTATGGAGGAAGTTCAAACTTTAATCGCATGGATATTTTAGGTGGTTTTGCAAGAAAATTCGAATTATGATATCGTCGCTTTAGTAGCAGATTAAAGTTGTTAAAAGACCTGATCGTAGGCACAATTGCATGACACAATGGTTTTGTTCAGTTGCTTCTAAATAGCTCATATAATGGACTTTTATTATGCGGATAACATCTTGAATTTTCATCTCGTATACTTCTGCTTCGAGAATACTCGCCTGAAATCTCGTAGGGGTATGAAGTCTCATTTGTAGGAATTACTCTTAAGTTTTGTCGAATCGATGGTATTTACCCAGATGAAGTAATTTAAAGCTATTGATAGTTCAGTGAAACAAATTAATACATTGATAATTAATTTGGGGTACTTGGTCACTGCGAATCACACCTTCTTGTATATAAATTATTCATTTAAAAAAAAAATCGAATGTACCTGATGCTCTGTCTCAAGCAATGAAGACCCAGGTTTTGAATAAGTTGAGAGAACTAAGATAGTCAGTCTTGATTAGTATAGGATCATTGTGATAAATATTTCCTGAAAGAAAGATCTTTTTCAATTTTGTCGTTAACTAAGAGCAAAGATAACTCTCCATTTGCTGTGAAGTTGTTTGGTTCGTTCTAAACTCATAGAGGATGGAGTATTAAGTAAGAGAGATTGTAAATTGTACAAATTATTGGCAATATTCACGGAAGCTGTCATTGCAATGAGGTTTTATGAATAATACCTCCGCAGATGGGTCATAATGAAAGAAGACCACTACTAGTTTAACTAGCTAACTTGATTTACCAGTCTTCTTGGAACTCATAAAAAACAGAATCATTTTTTTATGGTTATGATATTTGTTCTTTAGATGGACAAATTTGCAAAAATACAATCATCTACCACTAAAATTTCTGTGGAAACGATTCCCATTGTAGTTATAGAACCTTGAAATTTTCATCGATCATATCGTGGCTGCCACTAAAACGTATTCAATGAATGGAATATTTATTTTATGGATACTATTTAGTGATAGAGCTGATATAAATTCCTTTCATACTATTCTGCAAAACGAAATGAGCACAGTAGAATAAACTAATTCATCATAACTGTTGCTTACCTAAAATATTCAAATTTGTTACGTTTTCACTAAATAACCAACAAGCCC